>Ga0181580_10000136_pt1 | contig 46605 bp, 40 predicted proteins | sample 071ome_23_FD_132413 | JGI IMG/M metagenome (GOLD analysis project Ga0181580, IMG submission 132413) | Coastal salt marsh microbial communities from the Groves Creek Marsh, Skidaway Island, Georgia - 071403BT metaG (megahit assembly) | ecosystem: Environmental > Aquatic > Marine > Intertidal... | reverse complement strand
CATTTCCAGCATTAGATGAATGTAATTGAAATACATTAGAACCATTTGAATTACCAACTTTTGCGTAAATTGTGCTATTATTATTCAATACCAAATATGGATCAGTTTTTGATATTGTTAAATTTCCTGACATAGTGATAGAACCTACATTTGATATATCATTATAGTACATATTAATTCCAGTTGAATTTATTTCCATCTTTTTAGAGCCATTAATATAAAAAGTTTGTTTTGTATCTGCACTATATCTTAATTCAGTACTATATGATTGTATTTGTTGATTATTATCATAAAATTTTAAATCATTAACATTACTTATATTATTATTGCACATATCTAATGTAGTTTCATTAAATTTATATTTAAGTTGACTATTGAATTCTAAATTAATACTTTCACCTGTACCAGCATCTATAAATATAGGTCCATATGTATCTAATTCTATATGAGTTGTAGCATGTAATGAAATATCACCTGATATAGCATGTAAATCTAATACCCCGCTTGAATATATATTACTTACATTACTTATATTATTATTGCACATATTCAATGTACCTTGTAATAATAATTTATTACTAGTAAAACTTGCTATTTTAGCACTATCAATCTCAAATTTTAAAGAATTTATATTATTTTCATCACAATAACTATATATATCTGCACGTAATAAATCATTTTGAAAAAAACATATATGAGGTCCATATGAACTATTCGACCTATACATTGATATATGGTTTGCAGAATTCTTTTTAATAGTTAATCCATCTGAATTTTCCAGATTTGTATCACTTGGATCATGTACTATTTTTAATGTTCCGCTAATATTGACATTACTATTAAATGTTGATATACCTTTTACATCTAATGTTCCACCAATATTTACATTACATTTAAATGTAAAATTACTACTATTATCAGCATAAAATATAGCGTTTTTTGCTAAATTTGTAGTATTAGCTGAAGTATCAGACAAAGCTACATAATACATATAAGAAGTATTACCAAAACCAAATTCGCATCTATTAACTCCACCAATAGACGTATTTTGCATAACAATAGGAACAGTTTCCCCACTTGTTCCTTTAATAATAGTAATCGGATTAGAATCAAGTGCATTAGATGGGGATTCATCAGCCATAGCTATTTGTTTTGTCATTGATAAGTTTGATAAAGTTAAATTTGCTAATGTAAATGTACCACTAATTGACAAGTTACCTGAACTATCTAAAGCGAAGTTATTACAACCATTACTATCGTAATATTTAACAGCCCCATTATGTGAAATTGAAAATCGTGTAGTATTATTATGATCAAAAATACCAAATAAGTAATGGTTATCATTAATAGAAGCACTGTCATATTTATATGAATTACCAAGACCCATACGACAAAAATTACCAGTTTGATTTGAAAAGCTAATAAATGCGCCATTAGTCGCTGGATCTGTACTTAAATTACTAATATGTGCGATATTGTTTAATTTTGCCGAACCATCAATATTTTTTGTTACAGTTGTAATATCATTTATATCAACAGTATTTAAAAATGTTGAAGCACCGTTAAATACTGATGTATTACAAAATGTTGCTGTAGAACTTGCTACTAATGTTGTAGATACAACTAAATCTTGTACCACGCTTAAACCATCAACTATAAGTGTTCCAGTATTAGATGAATTTGTAAATGTTGCTAATCCTGTAACATTTAATGTGCCTGTATTTGATGTATTTGATAAAGTTGTTACACCATTTACTGTTAATGTACCTGTAATATTTGCATTACTATCTAATGTTACAACACCAGTAACTCCAAAAGTATCTAAAACTGTTAAATTAGAATTTACTGATAAATCACCTGTTTTTAAATTAATATAATCAGATGTTGTACCAATAACATCATTACTATCAACAAGAGCACCAATTACTTCTAAATAATCAGATGTTTCATTATATACTAAACCAACATATGGTTTATTATATATATAGTAAGTATATTCATTACAAGGATTTGTAGTAAAATTTGATTCAACCGTTGCTTCTTTTGTTGTGCCATTATAATCTATAATTTTTCTGTAATAATTTGTTGTATTACTTGTAATATAAACATACATATTATTATAAAAATCATTAATGACACTTGCATTACCGTCTAATTCAACAATATTACTTGCATTTGATGTTGAGCCAACTGTACCAGTAATTAATTCTTTATCATTTCTTACATAACCTACATTACTATCACCAAGTGGTTGATATCTTTTAATTACATAACCAGAAAATGTATCACTATTTCCATCTTCATTTACCACAAAGGTAGCATTACTAAATGTTGTTGATTGTGAAGTAGATGTACCAGTTACATAAGTAGAAGCATCTAATGTATCACAAGTAATAGTACCAAATACATCAATATCTCTAAAATATGCAATTGTACTTGCTGTTGAAGCATATAAATTACTTTTTAATGTAGTATTACCTGTAACTTGAAGAGTACTATCTATGGCAACATTACTATTTAAATTTACATCACCATCAACATCTAATGTTCCAGTATTACTTTGATTTACTAATGTAGTTAAACCAGTTACTCCAAGTGTACCAGTAACAGATACATTTCCAGCAACATTTAAATTACAAGGCATAGTAATATTTCTATTTGTTTCAACAGTTAAAGAAGTTGCACCATTACTATCATAAAAATTTACTTCATGTGTTGTTAATATTTCTAAAATATTACTTGCAGTATTTGATGTATCTGCAATACCAAAACTATTTGAACCTAAAATGGTGTACATAGTATTATCAGAATTAGAATATTGAACATATACATTATTTGATGCTACAGTTGCATGAGTATTTTGTAATGAAATAAAATCGTAATTATTGGCAACAGCTGAAACAAATGTACTATCATTACTAACAGTTAAAGTTCCACTTGTAGCAATATTACCTGTAAAAGTTGATGATTTTTTATCAGCTGTAAGATTAGAACATACAATATTAGAAATTGTTAATGTTCCTGTCATTGTCATATCACCTGTAAATGATACAGTATCTCCATCAGTATTAACAAAACAAACAGATGGATTATAATTTGGACTGTTGGAATCTTCATCATTAAATGCAGAATTACGTAAATATAAATTAGATGTAAAATAAGCATCTCTATTAATATAAACATTACTATTATGATTACTTGATGTAAAAACATCAACTATATTTAAATAATTTGTTAATGATACATTTGATATATTACTTGGATTAATAATTAATGAATTTGAACCAGTTGAATGCCCGAACCCTATATAAATATTTGATGATGTAGTTGCGGTATTACCACCTCCAATCATAATATTTGAATTAGTAGATGTTGATTGTGCAAAACCTAGTAATACATTATATCTACCTGTTCCATCAATAGTTGTTGATTTACCAAGTGAAGTATTTTCGGAATTTGTCATAACATCTCCAATACCGCCTAGCAAGTAGTGAGAATAGTTCATTTTAAATTAAAATATCAACTATTATATTTTTTGTCTTATTATTATTGTAATTATATTAGATACTATTATTAATGTATAATATTTAAATATTTAAATAAAAAATAAAAATAAAATCTAAAAAAATAATCAAATTTTATTATTATATTATTTAAATTTGATATATTCATTATTCCATAATATAATAATATTTGTTAAAAATTGTTCTAATATTAATTGTAAATTTTCTTTATCATAATAATTATCTATAATATTATTGTCTTTGTCAATTTGTTTAATATAGTTAATTAATATTAAAATATCGCTATTTTTAGTAAAACTTAATTTTACTTTTCCTTCATCATTTATTTTAATATTAATTTTAGCTTGTTGAATAAACTTAATTAATTTAAACATATTATTAATAAAATAAGAAATATATTTTAATTTATCAATAATATCAAAATTGTCAATTTTATCTATTAATAAGTGTTCGTGTTCATCTGAAAATTTAATTAAATTAGATTGATTTTTAGTAAAAGTTAAATCAAATTTTAGTGTATTTATTGAATTATTTAATAATTCAATTGTTTCTTCATTTTCTTTAAATACGTTTTTATATTTTGAATTAGTTAAATCATTTTTTTGGTAATGTAAATCAAGTAAAATAAAGTAAAAAAACCGTGATAAACGTTTATCATATTTATTATCATAATATGGCAACATTTTATGATATTTAAATAATGTATATTGTAAATCTTGTATAATATATGATTCAGACATAATTAACATATAATTATTTGTGGTAAAATATTTAACTAAACTAAAATTCTTTTCTAAAATATTTGTATCATTATAATAAGTTGCTAAAAAATTTTGATAATTACTATCTTCAAATGATATAATAGATATATCTATTAATTCAGGAGATACGTTTTGATTTGTAGCATTAAATTCAACTTTATCATTATATTCATAATGGTAAATTTTATTATTTTTATGTGTATTATTGATAAAAAAATCTGATTTTTTAATAGGAATAGATAAATTTGGATGTAATATATCATTACTTTTTATATCTTCTAATTTTAATCCAAAACGCAAACGATATAAATCAAATGACATAATATTTCCTGAATTATATATTGTTGAAGGTGTATTATTAATAGTAATATAATGATATCTTCTATTTTTATTAACATCAGAATTTAATTTAATAACTAATGGGTTATACATTTTATAGTCAATATAAAATTTATTACCACTTTGACTTCTACTTATATTTCTACTTCTACTTCTACTTTTACTTTGACGCGAACTACCACCTTTCAATTTTTTTAATAATAATGAATTATCACTTGTAATTAAAATGGGTAAATATTTATTATTTTTAATAACCGAATTATTAGTTAATTCATATTTTACAATCTTATATATATTATCATAATTGTAAAATGTTGTATTATTATCTTTAATATATTCTTGAATTAATTTGTGTAATTCTTCATTAAAGCTATCAAAACTAGTCTTATTATATATACTAATAATGTATTTTAAATCTTTCTTTATTAAAGATGCTAATTTATTATCTTTAATAATAAATTCATTAATATATTCAACAGTTTTTTTAGATAATGTATTATTAATATCTGATAATGAAATTGATTGGAAATTTTGAAATAAATGGTCGTAAATATGACTTAATATATTTAATGCTTTAATAAGAGCTTTACTAACATAATGATATATAATTTTATATCTATCATAATTATTAGTTAAAATAATTACATTATAGTCTGTATCTGAATTTTTTAAATCATCCTTTATAGAAAATTGTTTTTGAATAATTTCTTTATATATAATAAAATTATTTCCACCTTTTAAATATAGTAGTACTTTTTCATTTTCAGCAACTATTCCTTTTATATATTTTTGTAAATAATAATTAATAATTTGATAATTTACAGAAATAAAATAGTTATTAAGTTTAATATGCGAACTGGAACTATTTTTTTCAATAGCTTTTACTTTACTTAAAAAATTTTTTTTAGAATTGTCATTATTAACTTTTATATTATTGGATAAAAAATGTTTTAAATAAATGTCGGCAACTTGGTCTTTAATAGTTTTAATAGGTTGTTTATATTCACTTTTTTTTAATCCATTTAAATCTAATTCATATTTTAAATTTCTTTTTGTTCTTATTAATGGCTTTTGTTGTAATAATGTTTTAAAAACATTTTTTTTAATATTTCTAACTTTTTTTGTATTAGATTTAATTGAATTATTATTTGAAATAACATTATTATTTGTATTTATAATATTTAACTTTTTAAAGTTATATAATTTAATATTATTAGACATATTATAAATAGTAAATGAATTTATTATCTTTATTATTATTAATTAAATAAAAATATTTTAATTAATTATTTTTATAATATGTTTAATATATGTTTAATATATGTTTACTAATAGCTTATTAATTTATTCAAATTCAAATAATTAATTAAATAATTAATCAAATATTATATAAATATTATATAAATATTATATAAATATTATATATTACTATAAATTATATCAATATTATATATTACTATAAAAATAATGTTTAGTTTAATAGAGTGAGAACAGAAAATTTAGATTGTATTATATTCTCGTTAATTATATAAAAATTTACAATTAATTATTAATCCATTTTATTGAAATCTTTATCATCTTCAATTATATTTATTTCTTCAATAATATCATTTTTTTCATCATAAACCTCAATTGGTTTAACATAATCATTATAATAAGAAGTTTTTTCTGTAATAAATCTTTGTTTAATACCTAATGCTTGTGCTTCATGTGTCATTAATTTATAAGTATATGGTAAGAATATTTGTTCTACATTATTTCCATAATTATATAATTTAGACTTTTCTAAATTATATGTTGGTATATAACCTGTTTCATTATTAACCATTACTGTATATAAATCTGCTCTATCAAACATAGTTTCTTTTAAGAATGAACTAATTCCATAAGAAATTAAGCAAGAAATCTCCATTTCTCCCGCCCGTAATCCGCCTTCCTGAGAACGCCCGTGAGGAGCAATTCTAGTTAGCGAACTGACCTTACCACCGTCAGGTAATAACATCTTACTTCCCCCTCTCCAATTAATTTTATCAGCAACCATATGTTTTAATCTATAATAAAAGATGGGTCCCATAAAAATTTTGCTTTCCATTTGTTCGCCAGTTTTACCATTATAAAGTAATTCATCACCATATTTATCGTATCCATAATTTTGTAGTTCATCATATAATGTATCAACATATTTACTATTAAAAGCAGTAGCATCAATAAATCTCCCAGAAAGAGCACCAAGTTTAGCGAAAACGGTTTCCAACATATGTCCGACAGTCATACGTGTTGGAATTGCGTGTGGATTGATGATAATATCAGGACGAATTCCATCTTTATTATATGGCATATCTTCTTCATCTAAAATCATACCACAAACGCCTTTTTGACCATGTCTAGAACCAAGTTTGTCTCCCAAGCGAGGCATCTTAAAATTCCTTATTCTTATCTTTACTTTTTTCTCATTTGAATTTTTAGCATATTTATAAACTTTATCAATATGTCCGTACATTAAACGAGAACCTAAATGAGAATCATCTTTATATTTTTTTGAAGATACATTTATTTGATATTGATTGAATAATTGACCTGATGCTTGTGCTGTATTATAATTAACTTCTTCTTCAACATATTTACCGAGAATAACTGATTTATCATTAATATATTTATTTTCAATTGGAAAACCTAATTCATCAATTGTAGAATAATCGGCTTTTTTTATTTCAATATTATTAAATCCTTGTAAAGTTTTAGCATTACCAAATAATTTTTTAACTTTTCTTTTAGGATCAACTTTTTCTTCATCTTCATATGAATGATAAGCAGTTACATTATGGCAACCTCGTTCAATAGCTTTACGATTAAATATAACGGCATCTTCTTGATTATATCCTGAATATGTCATAATTGATACAATTAAATTTTCTCCATTTGGTAACATATCCATATTACTATATACATCATATTTGTTATTTACAAGTGGTTTTTGAGGATAATGTAAAATATATCCAGATGTATCAATACGTTGATTAAAGTTTGTAGCATACATACCAAGAGCTTGTTTTCCTTGAGCTCCAGAGAAAACATTACGAGTACCAGTATTATGATGAGAAAATGGGATAGTGTTAGTATAAACACTTAATGCAAGAGATGGATGTAATTCACAATAAGAAAATTTAACATGAGATTTATTAACTAAATCAGTTTCGTGCATTGATATTACATGATAATTAGCATCTTCAATATCAATATATTCAATAACAGAACCATTTTCATTTAATTTTTTATCTTGTCCTTTATTAATATCATATTCATCAAATTTATAATCATTTCCTAATAAATCTTTTCTGTATACTTTTGCGTGTTCTATCATATCAAATTCATCAGCTTTCATAGTAGAACCAGAAATTAATTCAAACCAATTTTTTTTCATATTTTCATCAAATTTACCATTTTTTTTAATAAGTAATTCTCCGTCATCAACAATGAATAATGGTCTAACACATCTACCATTATCAATTCGTATATTTAATTCATTTCTATAAATATTCCAAGATATACCAGTAAATATACTAATGATTGCATTTCTTTTTAATAAACGTAATTTATTTAATAATGTAAATGGATCTTTATGAATACCAACCCAAGTATCATTAATTAATATTTTAGTAAAATGTCCTAAATTATTAATATTAAGAATACCAAGAGGTATAAGTCCATGGTCTGATAAACAATGTTTCATAGCATTAAGTGAAGATGTTCCAGTAATATAAGCAGTCATAGCTAAATGTTTAATAATACCGATATTACTACCATCAGGTGATTCAGAAGGACATAAAATTCCCCATTGTGATGGATGTAGTTTATGTGGTTCTACGATTTTAATTTCTGTATTCATAGGAGTTCTAATACGTCTTAAATGACATAATGTACCAACATATGATAAACGACTTAAATCTTGAACGTAACCTTGACGTTGTCGTTTTGCTTCAGCATTTTCAGGAGAACTATCAAGTAATCCCCAATCACCTTTAAATGATTTAATGATTTTTTCAGTAATTTCATAAGTTTTAAGTACTTTATGTAAATTTTTTTCATTAAATAACATTTCAATATCATCAAGTGATTTTAATGCGTTTTTAGAATAACTCAAGTTAATTTCTAAACGATAATTAACACGAAACTTATTATAGAAATCTCTAAATATTGATATCATCATATTTCCTGGAACATTTACACGTTTATGCATATAATTATCACGCTCACTTTCACTATACATACCTAAACTGGTTTTAATAAAAATATTGATATAATAACCAAGAATGAATGCTTTTTCTTTAAAATTATTACCAACATTTGGGAAAATTTCGTGTATTAATACATTTTGAATAGCAACTAAATCAAATTTTTCAATTTCAGATTCATCAGCAAATTTATTAAATTGAGTAAATTGTTGTAAATAATTCAATGCTTCCATTTGTGTATATAAAACTGAACCATCGTGGAATGTTGGTTCTAAAAAGTTAATAAGTTGTGAATTAATAGTATTATCAAAATCATCATTCATCAATATATATTTAGCAATTTCTTTATCACTTTCAACACCTAAAGCACGGAATAAAACACATAATGGAACTTCTTTATTAACTGATTCTAAATCTTTAGAATCATCGCTTGTATTTTTAACATCAATTTTAGATTTAACAGGTAATTGAACTACAATAGCATTATGCTTTTTACCTTCCATATATGATTCATTATATATATAAAATTTGATAACTTTAGGGAAAAGTGTATTGTCTTCTTCTGTATTACGAACTTGAGCTCTAAATTTATATTTTTCAAGTTCAGTTCCACCATTAATTTTATTAACAAAAAGACGATTAGTAACTAATTGTTCTTGTGATACAATAACTTTTTCCTTACCTGAAATAATAAAGTACCCACCTTTATCATAAGGGCATTCGCCAAGTTCGGTTAATATATTTGCTGGTTGTTTATAAAGGCTACACATTTTTGATTTAACCATAATGGGAATAGAACATAATTTAACACGTTCTTTAGTAAATTCCTTAACAATTTCATCTTTTAATTCTACACCTTTTTTTTTAAGTTCTTGTTTTGATTGAAAATAAGTAGCACGAATATACATATCAGCGAATATATCAACTGCATAAGTTATATCTTTTAAACGAGCTTCATTTGGATATAGCGGACGAATACCATTTTCATCTTCAATAGTAGGACGAGATATGTAAATTTTTTGATTATCAAGACCTCCAACATATAATTCTATTTTAAAATGTTCTCCATTTTTATTGCTTTCAATAATTGTGAATTCTTCTTGAAGAGTTTCTATAATATATTTAATTTTATCAAATATAAAATCATGATATGAATCCAATTGATGTGATATTAACCATTCTGGATTATCTTGAAAATATTTTTCAATGATTTCTATCATTATATTTTAATACAAGTTATATGTTATATTATATTTATTTATTATTATTATTTAATAATAATTTTATATAAAAAATAATATATAAAATTAATAAATATTTATATACTATTATAATTATATACTATTATAATTATATATAATACAAAATTGTTCAAAATTACATATATTTTTTAATGCTACTGTATTTAATGGACAATTACTATATATATTAAAATCATTATTTTCATTTATTGATATAATAAACATTCCATCTATATTAGGTAATACACAATTAGTTATATATTTAATACATATATCAAAAAAATTTTGAAATTCGCAAATGTTGTACATATTATAATAATTACTTAAATCGTTATAATCTAAATTATTATTCATATATAATATTTGATAATCATTTTGAAAACATAATTTGCTATCATTAATATCATAATCATAATTAGAATTATTCATTATATCTCCCATTTTTTTTTTATAATAATTTACTATATTATAATTAGATATATTTTTGTATATATTTCCGCACCATCCATAAAATTGACATTTAACAAATTTTAACTTATTTTTAATAATACAATCAAAATAATTATTAATATTTTGATATGTATAAAAGTTAGTAATTTTTTTACATCCACATAAATATGATACATATGAATATAATACAAATTGTAATAATAAATTTTTATCACTTTTATTTTCGCAATTATTTAAAATATTATTTACAATTAAATTATTTATATATAAATAATTTTTGAAATTATTTAAATTATATGTATAATTTAATATAATATGACAATTATCGTTAATATTAATATTATTATCATTCATAATAGTATAATATAATTGATTTACAAATTTGTCATTATATAACATATTATCATCATTATCATTATTATCATTATTATCATCATTATTATCATCATTATTATCATCATTATTATCATTATCATTATTATCAGTTTTAGTGTTAATATTATTAATATATATATGTCTATTTTGCATTTTGTGTATATTATGTATAATATGTTTAGATTTATTACGATAATCTATTATATATTTCATTATGTTTAATGTAAATTTAATGTAATAATAATATAAATAATAATATATAAATATTTTTATATAAATATAATATATATAATAATAATAATTTTACAATTATTGATAATAATATAAATCCATTAAATAAGTTACCGTGCAAAAATAAATAATTTTAGTAAAATAATATTTTTTTTATATATTATATATTATATATTATATATTATATATTATATATTATATATTATATATTATATATATAATATATAGTTAATTTTTTATAAAAAAATAAAAAAAAATAAAAAATTAAAAAAATTAAAAAAATTAAAAATGAATGAAATATTAGATGATAATGCTGTTATAGATGATGTGAATGTAAATAAATTATTATTTATTAGAGGATTTTATACTTTTACACCTTTGTGAAATTTAAATGCCGACTTTTCATTTTTTTATTTAAAGATAAATTAAAGATAAATATATAACTAAAATTATTTTTTCACTATGGAATTAGAAATTCAAGATTTAAAAAAACAACTTATTGAAAAAGAAAATAAAATAAAAGAATTAGAAGAAGAATTAAATAAAATAAGAAAACAAAAAGAACAAAATAAAATATCAAAAAAAAAATATTATGAAAAAAATAAAGATTTAGTTATTGAAAAAGCAAAAGAAAGTAGAATGAAATTAAAAAGTGAAAATCCTGAATTATATAAAGAAAGAAATAAAAAGTCAAGTTTAAAATATTATTATAAAAATAAAGAACAAAATGAAAATTAGTTTTTTTTATTATTTTTTTTGAATTCAAAAATAAAAGTATATAAAGAAATACTAAATATATATATTTAAGAAATAAAAATATAATTAATTATAATTTATTTTCTTCATATGAAAAAGAAGAAAAAACAAAATAGTGATAAATGTAAATCTATTTTTGATAAGAAAAATAAATCTAATATTATTACTGTTAAAACAAGTTTAAAATCTATTCTTAAAAACTATAATACTAATTTTATTATCATTAATGATTTAGTTAAAGAATGTAATGATATTGTTATTATTACTTATCTTTTTATTAGATTATATTTTCTTTATTGTTATAATAATAAAAAAGATTTACCAGATTTAAATAAAGATAATATACTTTATTTTATTCGTGCTTGTGCTAAAAAAACTAATCGTGGAAGAAGTGCTAAAAATAAAGAATTTGAAAATGAGTTAGAAGAATTTTATGATAATGAATTTAAATCATTACTTAATGGAAAAGAAAAATTTAATCTTAAAAATAAATCTTATATAACTCCATATTTAGCAATTCAAATTGAAACAGCATATAAAAATAATATAAGCGACCATTTTATTACACGAATAAGAAGATTTTTAAATATTACTAAACCAGAAACTAAATATGATAATGAAAAACAAGAAAAGATTAATAAAATTAAAGAATTATATAATAATAAAGAAATAGATAAAAAAGAATTTAATAAACAAGAAAAAGAAATTAATACTTATTATAATAAGTTATGGAATAGTACTAAAAATAATATATTATTAAATAAAATTAATGATAATAGTGAATATGATAATTATGTTAAATGGATTAAAAATAATTTTTTACCAGATGAAGTAGAAAAAAATTATGGTTATGATGTAAAAGCAAATTATCAAAAATATATATTTTACACCTTAAAAATGAATGATTATATAGAAAAAGAAACAGATAAAAAACTTTTTCAATCATTAAGTTTAAGAAATGAAATCAAACCTCATTATATTACTCTTGATGTAAATTCTATATTATCAATATTTAATAATGAATTTAAAGGACAAAAAGATTTAAATCAAAAAACAAAAGATAAAAAAAATTATATATGGTCTAAAATTTTTTATACTGATAATAAAGTAATGAAAAAGAAAGGATTTTCTTTTGATACATTATTAACTGATGGAATTGGTGTAAGTTTAATATTTAAGAAAAATGGAATTGGAAAATATCAATTAAATAATAATATTAAAGATAATAATATTTATGTTGATGAATTAAATAACGAAGATAAAGAAATAATAAAAAATAAAAAAATAATAGCAATTGACCCTGGAAAGAAAAATTTAATATATGCTATGGACGGTAATAAAAATAAAATTCGTTATACAGCAAATCAGCGAAAAATAGAAAGTATGAGTAAAAGAAATAATAGAATTATAAGAAATGAAAAAAAGAAAAATAAAATTATAAAAGAAGAAACAAAATTAAGTTCTTATAATTGTAAAACAAATGATATAAATAAATTTAAAGATTATATAAAAGAAAAAATTAAATTAAATGATAATGTAAAAGATTTTTATAATCAAGATTTATTAAGAAAATTAAAATGGAGAAATATTATTTATAAAAGAAAAAGTGAAGATAAATTATTAAATGCTATGGAAAATAAATTTGGAAAAAGTGAAGATATAATAATAAGTTATGGAAATTGGAATAACTCAAAACAAATGAAACACATAATGCCGACAATGGGAAATGGATTAAAAAAAGTAATAGAAAAAAAATTTAATACATTAATATTAGATGAATTTAAAACTTCTAAATTATGTAGTTGTTGTTATAATGAATTAGAAAATTATAAATGTGATAATAAAAAATTACATAGACTATTAATATGCTGTAATTGTAAAAGTGATGGCTGTGAAAGCAAAAATATTACTTTTATAAACAGAGATATTAATGCGTGTCAAAATATGCTTACATTAACTCATCATTATTTATTAAATAATGAACGAAAAAAAGAATTTTGTAGAAAATTAGATTATGACCTAAATAAAGAAAAAGATTTAGGAAAAACATAATCGATCGGAGTAAGGAGGTCTCCTATTGTTTTTACTGCTCTTCAATGAGTAAGCGTTTGTGATTTTTTTTTGCGATGGAGTCGGCATTTAAATTTCACAAAGGTGTAAAAAAGATATATATGATTATTTATTTAAAATGTTAGAAGATTTAGGATTTGATATAATTGATGTGCAATATACTGAATATAGTAAATCAGATTTAATCATAAAAAATATTAATGACTTACTTAATCAATATTATAAAAATATAAAATTAATAATAACTCATTCGATGGGTGCATTATTTTTATCAAAAATAAATAATAAAAATATATCAGATAAAAAAATAATATTATTAAATCCATTTTTAAAGTTAAATTATACAATGATACTAGTACATCAGTTATTAAATAATAGTTTATTAAGAAATTTAAGTTTTTATTTACCGAGATGGTTAATATATAATAAAAAAATATTAACTCATAAATACAATGATGAATATAATATATTAATTGAGATTATAAAAAAACCACTTGAATTTGCAAATGCTGATTTATTAAAAGATGTTGCATTTATATTATATAATGAAAATATAATAGATAATTATATATTATATCAAGAAATATATAATTGTAATATAGATATAATATGGGCTTTTGATGAAGAATTAGTTACATTAGATATAAATACTATAATAAAATTAAATAAATTTTTTAATTTGAATATAATAATCGGAAAACATGAATCATTTGGATATGAATATGATAATATAAGATATAATATTATAAATAAAATAAAAAAAATAATTATAAAAAAATTAAAATTATAAATAAAATTATAAAATAAAATTATATAATAATAAATATATAAATATAAAAATAAAAAATATAAATGACACATCTATTTATTCGTGGATGGAATACATATAATACTGATTTATATATAAATATATTTAATATATTTAAAGAAAATAATATAGAATATTATGATTTTCAATATAAAAATAATTTTATATTAGATGATATAATTTTTGAATTAAAAAAATTATTGAAAGAAAAAGAATTTACAACAATAGTATGCCATTCAATGGGTGCTTATTTTGTATCAAGAATAATACAAGATATTAGTAATATAAAAATAATATTATTAAATCCATTTATTTATATAGATAATTTAAGATTAAATATATTTTCAAAAATATTAAATTATAAATTTATAAGAAATTTTCCATTTTATTTTCCGAAATGGTTTGTTATAAATAAAGCTTTCTTATCATATAAACAAAAACAAGATAATAATTTATTATATGATATAGTATTTGAATCATATCAATTCATATGTGTAAATTTATTAAGTGAAATAGTAAATGATATTAATAATTCAGATATAATTGATAATTTATTTTTTTATAAAAAGAAAAATAATAATAAAATAAGTATAATATGGTCTTTAGATGAAGAATTAATAAAATTAGATTATAAGCAATTAATAAGATTAGATACTTTTTTTGATTTAAATATAATAATAGGAAAACATGAATCATTTCATAATAATGAATATGATTATATAAAAATAAATTATTTGAATAATTTTAAAAAATTATTATTTGAAGAAGAAACATAATTTTATTTATCAACAATTAAAATGCTTTGGCTATGAAAGTAAAAAAATAGTGTAAAAGCAAATATTAAAAATATTTGAGAAACAAAAAAATTTAGTTAATAATATAAAAAAAAATTTTTATTATAATATTATAAATATTATAATAAAAATTTTTTCATTTATAAAATATATATTTTATAAATGAAAATATATTATAAATATTTGCTTAAATTTTTATTTAATGTATCTAATAATAGTTTATATAAGAATTTATCATCTTATGATGACTTTAAGTTTAAATATAAAAATACCATGAAATATAATGGTAATAGTAATAATAGTAATAGTAATATTAATAATAGTAATAGTAATATTAATAATAGTAATAGTAATATTAATAATAGTAATAGTAATATTAATAATATAGATGAGTGGACAAAGTTTGATTATAAAAGGGAAATAATATCATCAAATGTGAATTCAAATAATGCTTATGATGGGTATGCGCCGATTGTGATTACATTAATAGATCACATACCACTATATTTTCAAATAACTGTAGGTAATGATGTTGTTTATCATATAATGTATATGATAAATATGATATATGAATATGAAGATTATGTGCAAGTAAATAATGATTTTTTATATAATATTAAGGCCAATGATGATCGTATAAATAGAGAAGTGGAACATGCTAAAACCAGCTTTGATTCGTTATTGGATAAAGATGCATTTGATGATATTACAGTTGAATTAGAAACATTTGAAGTTTATAAAATAAAAGAAGGTAAAAAAGAATTAGTAACACCTAAATATGACACTAATGATCCTGAATACCATTGGTTTCTACTGAATGATATATGTCGATTATTCGCCAATAGGATAATAGTTAATGTAGAGGATATTGATATTGATAAAGTCTATCATAGATCTAGATTTCCTCTCTACTATTTAGTACGAGATAATACTGAATTTATTGAGTTAAGGAAATTGAATATAAATGTAAAATATGATGAATCTAACACAAAATTAATATTAGAGGAAATCTCTAACCAAAATGATTTTCTACCAAGACGGCAACAAATTATAAATCAAATAAAAAAGCAATCAAAATCAAAACCAAAATCACCAAGATCATCACAAGCATCAAACTCATCAAAACCTACAGGAGCATCACAAGCATCAAACTCATCAAAACCAAAATCATCAAGATCATCACAAGCATCAAACTCATCAAAACCTACAGGAGCATCACAAGCATCACAAGCATCAAACTCATCAAAACCTACAGGAGCATCACAAGCATCAAAATCATCAAAATCATCAAAATCATCAAAATCACCAAAACCAAAACCAAAATCATCAAGAACATCACAAGCATCAAACTCATCAAAATCATCAAGAACATCACAAGCATCAAAATCATCAAAATCAGAAAAATAAAAACCAAAACCAAAATCACAAGAAAAATTTAAATTGTAAGAAAAATTTAAAATGCAAATACATAAAATAAGATGTAAATGTAGTTAAAAATTATTGATAAATATATAAAACTAATTTCATATATGTTATATATATAATAAATATATTGTATATTATTTAATGGATATAAAACCACAACAAGATATAGAATTTCAACATACTCAAATATTAGATAAAATATTAATATTACAAAAATAATTAAAAAAAATAGTGTAAAAACTATAACTTGGCTATATATACATAATTTTTTACAATTAAGAAATATTAAATATAAATTGTTTTAACTTTTTAATTAAACTAATTTCTACTATTGTTTTTTATGTTTTTTACTTTTTATTTCAAAAAAATAAAAATCACATTAGAAAAAATTAAAGTATATAAAGTTATGTAAAGTTATATAATTAATATATAAGTATTATAAGTTCATAAAGTTATATATAAATGAAATTTAAAAGAAATTTCGGTAATAATATTAAAAAAATAAAGAAAACTACAGATAAAGAATATGAAAAAATATTTAAAAAATTAATAACAAATGATGGAGATTCTGAATCAGAAGATGATATTAGTTTATTATCACAATCATTGACGACAAAGAAAGTCTTTTATAGAGATAATCATATATATTTTCATGATGATGTAACATCTGAAAGTGTAAATAAACTTATATCAATAATAAATGAAATAAATAAGAAAGAAGAAGAAATGGAATTTAAATTACGAAAATATAATATAACAATACCAGAATATTATTTACATATATGTAGTAATGGTGGAGATACTGATTATGGTTTTATAGCTTATGATGTAATAAAGAATTCAAAAGTAATAATAAATACAATAGCAGAAGGTTCAACAATTTCTGCTGGTTCATTAATTTATGTTGCCGGACATAAGAAATATATGCGTCGTCATAGTTTCATATTAATTCATCAATTAAATCAATTGATGATGGGTCGTAAAACTTATCATGATATGAAAGATAATATAGATTCATGTACTAAATATATGGAAACAATAAAGAAACTTTATTTAGATAATTGTTCTAATAGAAGATTAACAAGTAAAAGATTAGATGAAATATTAGAACATGATTTATTTTGGAATTATGAAGATTGTAGAAAATATGGTTTAGTTGATGAAATATATGAGGGGATTTAAAGAAAAAGTTTTAAATACAAAATAAATACAAAAAATATATATAATAAAAAATTAAACTTTAAAAAAAATGATGCGTTTTTATATAAAGTTTAATTATATAATAATAAATTATTAACATACATTATTTATTTTTATAATTATAATTATGGATATTTATGATGATAATATTTTTAATATATTTCAAACATTTGATAAATCATTACAAACTGATAAAGTATCAAATACTGGAATAATTAATCTTAATGAAAAGGAAGAACATCAATCACAAACACAAACACAAAAACATACACAAATACAAACACAAAAACATACACAAACACAAACACAAAAACAATTTGAATGTTTAAATTGCGGTATTCAACAAGATTTAGTCTTATATGATGGGACATATATCTGTATTAATTGTGATATGGTATATGATAGAGTAATAAGTGATAATCAAGAATGGCGTTATTATGGAAATGAAGATAATAAGAATAGTGATCCATCTCGTTGTGGTATGCCTGTAAATGATTTATTTTCTAATATAGCAACAAGTTCTTATATTGGAAAAACTCCTTCTTCAACAGGAAAAGTATCATATCAAATGTATCAATTAGTAAAATATCAACAATGGTCTTCTATTTCATATAAAGACCGTAATTTTTATAATATTATAGAACAAATGTCTAATAAAGCATTAAATAGCGGATTACCAAAAACTATTATTGATGATGCACAACATTTATATAAGAAAATATCAGAAGAGAAAATATCCCGTGGTTTTAATCGAGATGGATTATTAGCATCATCAATATATATAGCGTGTAGAAAAAATAATGTACCTCGTTCAGTAAAAGAAATTGCAACAATATTTAATGTTAAATTAGAAGTTGTAACACGAAATTGTAAGAAATTTAACAACTTATTAACAGACTGTAATATTCAAAATGAGACAACACCATATGATTTTTTGCCCCGATTTTGTTGTAAATTAAAATTAGAAGAATGTTATATTAAATTTTGTAAATATTTATTAGATAAAGATGAAGAATTAATGATATGTTCTGAAAATTCTCCAAATTCAGTTGCAAGTGGAGCAATATTTTATATGATAACTGTATTACAATTACCATTAATAAAGAAAGATGTAGCAACATCATGTGAAATATCAGAAATAACAATTAATAAATGTTTTAAAAAATTTTGTGAATTTAATAGTCAATTATTAACTCCAGAAGTTATTCAATTATATAAGATAAATATAGATAAAATACAAAAAAAAATTAAGAATAAGAAAGATAAATAAATGAATATATTTGTTATTGATTAAGTATATTTGAAGCTCTATTTTTATTCATACGTGTTGTATTTATATATCCGTTATGATATTTTGCTAATTCACAAGGATAATATTCAGGATTTTGTGATAATTTACAAGATTTTTTACTACCAAATTTATTAGCTTTATGTAAAATTATTTTTATTTTTTTTTGTTTTACTTCAACAGCCATATACATAAAAAAGGATGTAATTAAAAGTAAAACAAAAATAGCAAATGATAAATGATATATAACTACCTTAGTATAAGCCAACATATTAGAATTTATATATATATATAATTATATAAATTGTTTATTATTTAATTTATATTATAATTATAATATAATTAGAAAAAATAATATATATTATTTAATAATAAATAAACAAATAATAAATAAATAACTATGGAAAATTTAACAATTTAACAATTATTTGATAAAATTAAAAAAGTACTTAAAGAAAAAAATCAAACAAATCCAAATTTTAATGGAAAAGATTTTTGGCAACATCTTAAAGTAATATTATCAAAATCAAAATGGGAAGCAAAATCGTGGAAAAAGATAGATAATAAAGAATATATAAAGAAAGTAATGTCTTTACCTGAATATTATATAGATGGTTATAATAATAAAGAAACATTGAAAGAAAATCATTTCTTAATTCAAACAGTACGTATTCCTTTATCAAAAAAAGAATCAAATAAAGATGAAGAAGAACCACCAAATCTTAAAAAGATAATGCAAGTAGCATTAAATATAGGTCAATATTTGGGTGTATCTGGAAAATCTACAATGAAATATAATAAAATAACCGATTATATAACAGAAAAAGAAAGTAAAATAAAAGTGAATGATTTATTACATATTTCACATATACAACAATTAATGGTTTTATTACAATAATTTCATATTTAATTACTAAAAAATGAAATTATATATGTATAATTGAATTACCGATGCCATTTTGGCAGCCCACAACAATCCGAGATTAACATAAAGATGTCGCAATTACATACATCTAGCGAAGATACAAAAAAGACGCCTTTATATTTGAAAAACTTGTCTAATGATATATATGTTAATATATTGACAAACTTGTTCAAATTAAATGAAATCTTACAAACAGGATATCACAGCTTATTTAAATTATTTCAAGATGAAGATGAAGACAAGCTAAGTCTGTGTAGCATTGATATTGATGGATGGAAATGGACTAATGGTCTGTGTACATTAGAATTAGATATGCAAGGGAAGCCGTTATCGAAGTATAGTTTATATGACTATATGAGTATTATTCATAATGGTCCAAGTGTGGATATCAAATTAGACTATTATGTAGTCATGGTCGAAAACTTGTTTTTCCACGTTCCAGACAATCCAAAGTATTGGTCTTATCGTATTGAACGATATTTTAGTTCATCGAAGGAGTGCCTTTGTGAGTTTTTACAACGTGAGTTTGTTGACGAAGGAGGTATTTATAGTAAGTTAAATATAGCGAAACAAGTTTCGAAGTTCATAGAGAACGCATTAAAAGACGGTATATCATTTTCTGAAAGTATGAAACTTTCAGATGAATATACTCAATTATACCGGTTCGAACACTTAACGAGAGATAGCATGAAAAAAAAAATAGAATATATGAATAGTATAGGAATTTTCTGCTCAGATGAAGATGAGTATCTAGACGCATTTTTAGATTCATGGTCAGAATCTCAAACTGTACTTGATGAATGGAATTCTTCGAAGTTTGGCAAGGCGTATTCCAAATATTGTGGAGATCCCGAGTACGACTTATATGAAAATATAGTGCGTCTTTATAATAAATTTGAAGGCGTCTATGATACAATGATGTCGTGTACTCCTGATGGTGAAGGTGAAAGAGGTATAACAGAATTAGCAAATGGATATACAACTATCTTCAAAGTAAGTAGGAATTTTAGAAATTAATGTATAAAGCTAATTAAATATATAGCACAAAATTTGTTTATAATATTTAAAGAAAAAAATAAATATATTTATTTTTTTTCTTTAAATATATTAGATATTAATTCAATATCAGGTTTATCTTTTTCTCTATTCATAGTTTTTTTCCATTTTAATAATGTTTTTAAACTAAAATATTGATGTCCATTAAAATCATTTTCAAGTCCACCATTTTTACTTAATTTATTTAATGAAAAATTATTATTAGGAAATCCAATTTTACTATCTTTCATAAAACATTCAATAGAAAAATCATTTTCATGTGATTTAGTTAATTTATTATATGTATTAGTTAAATCAATTTTCCATCTAATTTGTCCATTATAAAATTCTAAACTTCCTAATCCTAATTTTGTTGCTTCTTCTAATTTTAAGAATTCATCATTGTCCATATTCATATCTATATCGTTAATATTTCTATATTCACGTAGTCCATATGATGCAATAATCATATATTTTGATTGGTCAATTTTACAAATATCAATGCATATATATTTAAGTATATTAGATAATTTTTGATGCTTATTTAACTTTTTATTAATTATAATTTTTTCAATAATTTTATCCATAATTATATTATATTATATTATATTATATTATATTATATTATATTATATTATAAAAATAATTTTTTACATAATAATACATTTATTTTTCACATTATGTTTTAATGCACTATTATTTTTTAATTTACATTTTTCATAATATTTATTATTAATATGACTTATTACATTAATTCCATCAAGTCTCATAAAATTAACAACATCATCAATATTTCTAAACATATAAGCAGACCTTTTATTATTCCAATGATAAGTAGTAAATGTATTTAAAAATGCAGCACCAGCAGCTAATTTTTTAGGTTTTAAGTTAATTTTAAATAATCCACAATTTATATATTGGTCTGGTGCATATTTTTTAACAAAATCCGTATAAACTTGTGTAGCATCTGATTTAGATAATTTTAATTTATGTATAGGATTATGTTTATTATCAAATAATTGTAAATATAAATATCCATCTTTAAAATCATATAATTCTTTATCAAAAAATTTAGTTTGTGCTGGCATATGAGTGCAACATAAGTAATCATGAACAACTCCCGCAAATAATACTGCTTCATCTAATGGTTTATAATAAATAGATTGAACTTTTGATGGAATTGAAGCACCATCTGTTGTAAATCCTTTTGGAATTTTAAAATAAAAACCATTAATATATACATAAATATCTTGTAATGTATAATAATGAGTACTACCAACATTACTTTGTATTAAATGTAACCCATTATTACATTTAATTATTTTTTTACCATTATATATCATTAATACTTCCATTATAATTCACACCTATTATAATTAATAATTATAAATATATATTATAACTTAATATATTATAATATAAAAATAATTATAATATAAAAATTCTTTATATAAAAATAATTTTAATAATTCTAATAATTCTATTAAAATTATTCATTTTTAACTTTAACTAGATAATCATGAAATCCTTTAATTAGTTTATTCCATTTATAATTTTCTAATATATTTTTTCTAGCATTATTACCATGTAATTCTCGTAAGTCTTTATCATTATAATATTTTTCAATTGCATCTGCAAAATCATTATAATCGCAATATTCTTGAATACCAGATAGTGAATGAAATCCTTGTGGAATGTAATTACGTGCTTTTGGATTAATTATTAATGCAGAATTTTCATTAAAAATATCAGAAATAGGACCAACATTAGAGACAATATTAGGTCTTTTTACACCACTTTGTTCGAATGGAATTAATCCAAAACCTTCACCATTACAACAATTAATACCAATATCACATATATTCATTAATAAATTAATTTCTAAGTCAGTATATTGTTGTGGTTTATCAACAATTTTAAATTTATTAATTATTTTCTTAAAATCTAAACCTAAATCTAAACATTCATATTCAATAACTTCTAATAAGTTCCACGAATCATTAGGATTAGTTCCAATAATAAAATAAATATCTTCATTAATATAGTTAGCTCTTGATAAAAATTTTACATATGCTCTAACACCAATATCCAATTGCTTTCTTGGTTGATTACGATTTAAATTAATAATTTTAAAAGATTTATTATCTAAATTCATTAATTTACAAGCTAAATTATAATCAACTGGAAAATAGTTTTGAGAATTAAATCCATGTCCTAATATATAATATTTTCCATTATCAATTTTATCTTTAAATTGCCAAGATACATTTTTCCAAGATTCTGTAAAAAATATAATACCATATGATAATCGGTTAATTATTGATAAATGATAATAACTCATATTTGAATATACAACATCTAAATAAGGAATAAATTTTATATTTTTATATGATTCAGGAATATTATAAGAGATTTGTCCTTTATTTTCTGTAATATTAAATATAGATCTATATAGATTTGTAATTACACCTGGGTCATTATAAATAATAACAATATTTGGTCTTACTAATGATATAACATCATTAATATATTCGGGACCAAATCCATTTAATAATCTTGATTTATTATTTTCATTTAATTTACCTTCTTTGATTGCTTCTTCTTCTTGTTTTATAAACATTTGATATTTATGTGATTCAACTTCATATTTAAAAGGATCAAATATAGTAATATTAGGATTTAATTTTCTAATATTTATATGAGTTTTATTTTTATAAAAATTTTGAAATCCAAATAATGTAATTTCAACATCATTATATATAGCTAATTTGTCTAATACTTCATAAACAATTTTGGAATAACCATTATATTGTTGAATATGTGTTCCACAAAATATTATGCGAGTTTTATCGTGCATTATGATAAATTTAATTATATTATTTTTTTATATTAATGATATTAATTACATATATATGTAAAACCTTTATAATATTTTTTAAATAAAAAAAATATTATTTTTTTATTTTGTAAATTTTTTTATTTTTAATGTAAATTTAAATTTAATAAGTTTGCATTTTAGGAATTGATACAGGAGGTGCTGTTGTTACTTCTGTTTGAGTATATTGAGCCATAATTGGTTGTGGAACAAGAAGTGCTTCTTCATAAGAAATTCCTTTTGCCGTAGCATATTGTTGTGCCACAACTTTATAATCAGGGTCAATTTTCGTTAATTCACTTAAATGACATTGACTAATTAAGATTTTCCCAGTTAATCCATGTACTGTAATTTCAGCATGACACGGTAGTAATTTTTCTTTAGGAATATCATTAATAAATTTCTCTTTAAATTCAGGAACATCTGGATACCAATAGCTAAATACATTAATAGTATTTTTAAGTGTTTCTCTTTCAACAATTTCAAAATCAATATCAAAATTTGATAATTGATATACAATGTTTTGACTTAATGTATGAACTCCTAAATAATAAAATCCATTACTTTTTCTACTAAGTTGTCCTGCGTGTTTTAGTTGAAATAGAGAACAATCATCAAGATTATCTTGATGTCCTACAACTTTAATATATCCTTCTGTTGTACCAGTTTGTTTAATTGGAATCTGTCCATATACATTTTTATCCGCATATTTATTCCACATTTGGATAAATGCTTTTAATGAGAAATCAGAAAATACTAATTTAAGACTATTCATCATACAATTATGAATAAATTCCCATGATTTTTTTTGTTTTTCTTCTGTATCTCCAAAAGTAAATTCATGTCCTTTATGATAACAACCAGAACAACATTCAAAATTAATTGTAGTATTTTCAAATGTAGTTTTAGTAATAACTTCTTTTAATTTTTCAAATTGACATTTATCACGAAAATGGTGTGAATTTTTAAATAATGAATCATTAAGTTCATTAATACTTTTAAAATTAACAGAAGTAGTATAAATAGAACTGCTATATTTGGAATTAATATTTAATCTGTCATATGAAGTTCCATCGTATAATGAGATGATGGTTTGAATATATTGAGAATCAGTCATTCTTAATTAAATTTAAATTTATATACTTCTTATATATATATATATATATATATATATATGGGGTATATATTTATATTAAAAAAATAAGCATTTTTTTTAATTTTTATCAATATATTACCAACATATATATTTAACATTAGAATTCGCCTTATAATTTAATTCAACATGTGAAAGAATAGTAAAATCCTTATCAATAAAATAATATCCTCTTATATGACTATTATTATTTTTTAATGAATGCCATAATGTTTTTTCAATGTATTCTTTTGGGGTTATACAACAAGAAATTTGTAAAGTTGATTTATATAAGTTTATATCATTTAAACATTGTAAATGTTCTGGTAATAAATGTTTTCCTAAATATAATTTTACTTTAGTAATACAATTCAAAGGCATATTTTTAATGTTATCAAAACACAGATTATATTTATAATTCCATTGTAAATAAACTATATAATCATGAGGTGTATAATCAATTTCATATTTTGTTAAAAAGTAAGTTTTCATTATTTAATATGATTTTTATTAATTTATGATGGATTTAGTAATAAAAAAAATTTTTTTATTCATTTTTTTCTCTTGGCTTTTATTCTCCAAGAGTTTTCACCTCCGCGTCACTGTTCATAATTCACCGCAGAGGTCTCAAAGGACCGGAATGTCAGATACCGGCGCCCATCACTGCTGTGCAGTATCCGGACGCTTTGTCATGATGGGCGCAGGGAAGCGCTGTGCTTCCTACACCTTCCGGCTTTTCTTGGACTCCTCCTTCAATTTCGCCTTCTTCCTTTCACCTCGTCCATCCGACAAACGTCGTGATGTCGTCTTCCTTCTTCATTACGTCGTCGTGTGTCGGTGCGGGGGTCAACGTGATGTCGTCCTCCTTCTTCATGACGACGTCGTGTGCAGGTGCGGGTGTTGACGTGATGTCATCTTCCTTCTTCATTACGTCGTCGTGTGTCGGTGCGGGGGTCGACGTGATGTCGTCCTCCTTCTTCATGACGACGTCGTGTGCAGGTGCGGGTGTTGACGTGATGTCATCTTCCTTCTTCATGACGACGTCGTGTGCCGGTGAGGGGGTCAACGTGATGTCGTCCTCCTTTGAATCCCATACGTCTAGTTCCCGCAGGAAAATCTCCTTGTCTTCTTCCGACAAATCGCCAAACCAGTCATTCATCACGCACTTCCTGTCTTCTTCGTTAAGATTCACGATGTAGCCCTTCAACGCATTCCAGCGTTCGGTAAGATCCGCTGGCACGCTCCGGATCCAACCGAGGGGGTACTCCTCGTTGTACGTTCCTGCAGTATAACAGGCGACGGGTTGCGGTGGGACAGGATGTTTTACCATCACAAGGCTTGTGCCAAAATGGCAACGGTACATACAACCAACATGGAAAAAATCATTTTTTATCATACGCCTTATAAAAAAAAATTAATTTTAATTAATTTTAATTAATTTTAATTAATTTTAATTTAATTTATGTAATTTAATGTTGAACTTTTATTTTTATCCATTAACGCATTTGTATTAAATCGTGGAGCAATATTAAGGCTATTTACTTCTTGCATAAGTAATTTAAAGGCATATGGGACACGAATTTCTGTGAATTTTGTGTAATTTTTACAACCTTTACAATTAGCCATATTTTTATCATTATACATTGATGCATCTTTATTACATTTAGGGCATTGTTGTAAATTAGTAATCATTCCACAAAATCTACAAGAATTAACATTAGCTAATTTTTTACATATATCACATATAAATATACGATAATTATCAGAACAATCCATCATACGTTCCTTAAGGAATGAGAATATACCTGAACTGAAACAGCAATCAACTTCCATCTCGCCCATACGAAGACCTCCTTCACGAGAACGACCTTCAGCAGGTTGGCGAGTTAGTAGAACAACTGGACCGTTATTGGCACGACTATTACCAGTCCAACAAGTTTTACCATTTCTGCGTACATAGATAACTCCAGTACGAACTGTTAAACAAGATACAGGACATTTTTCATTAACAAGTCTTTCTTCTTGAACTTGTTGTGTTTTAGTATGTCCATGATTTACTGTTGGATTTATTCTTTTCTTAATTACACTTAATCTATAGGAATCACAATTTGATGTTATAACTCTTGCATCTTTTAAAGTTGCTTGTGTTCCTTCTGGTGTATGTAATGATTTAATTGAAGTCCATCCAGCGTGTAAGCATAATTGTTGAAATTGATTAGCTAATTTTATTGATGATGTAAAATACATTTCTGCTGTTTTAGAATAATGTCCATCTCCTAACATCATTGAATTTATTAATAATTGTGTTTGTTGCTGATTTAGTTTAAATACCCAATCAGGGAATTCTTTATTTACTGCTCCTACACTTAATGGTTTCATATACATAAATAATTGTTTAAGATGTATAGTTAATTCGGTATTATTTCTATATACTTTATATGTAAATCCTAATTTATCTAATGCTGGATATAACGCATCTTTTACTCTCTGTTTATGAACTGCTATTCCAACTTTACCAGAATTTTCTAATTTTTTACCTCGTGAATATTCATATGTTGTCCATCCTTCGGCATACCAAATTCCAAAGAAAGTTAGCCAAGAATCCATATCAACAATCATATCATTTGTTTCTATTTTGGAAGTTTCTTTAATATTAACTTTTGGTAATATAAATTGATAAGGTTTTTTAATCCATTCAGCATCTTTTTTATATTTTCTGCGTTTTCCAACAATTTCATCTGCTCTTTCAAAATCATATTTTAACCAAACATCTTTTTTATCAATTTGTTTTCTTTTAGAAACCCACATTCTATGATTTCCAGTAACAGCTAAATCAATTGCTTGATTTTTAATATAATACATTTGTCCTTCGTAATCATTATAATGTAATATATCTTCAGGTTCTTCATATTTTAATTCATCATTATCTAAAATTGCTACTTTATCATCTTTAGTAATTTCTGTAATATTTTTCCAACCATTTATTGTTAATACATCTGTATCTTGCTTACAACAATGAACCTTGCCAGAAACGATATGTTTTAATCTTTGATAATATGTTGGACCAAAGAATATTTTACATTTCATTTGTTCTCCTGTTTTAGGATTATACATAACTTCATCGCCAGTATTTTCTAAACCTAAATCCTCAAGAATTTCCATTATTTCTTCTGCGGATATATCGCAAAAAGGTGTTGATTGAGCAAATTTTCCTAAATTTATACAAGCTTTACCAAGAACAGTTTCAATAATTTGTCCAATTGTCATTCGTGATGGAATAGCGTGAGGATTCATAATTAAATCGGGAGTTATTCCATCTTTTGTATATGGCATATCTTCTTGATTATATCTTGCTCCACAAACCCCCTTTTGGGCCCCTAGCGAACTGACCTTATCTCCAATCTGTGGAATTAAATAACTTCTAGTCCTAACCTTACTGAAAGTGTATCCATCGCTATTAATATTAGTATAATCTTTATTATGCGCAGATACTTTATCAATAAAAGCTGTTTCACCTCCTTTAATAGGAACTGAACTATCTTTATAACTTGTTTTATATCCTTGTTTAACAAGCATAGTTTTACCGATAATAATATCATTACCTTCAATATAAGTATTTTCTTTAGGGAAACCATCATCTTGTAGTTTTCCATAATTCATAAATTTTGTTTTTTCAACTTTAAGTTTAGGATTGATATATTGTTCTTCTTCACCAGTTGAATGATTTTTTAAACAATTATCTTTATAAGTTCTATAGAAAGTTGAATTAAATAGACCTCTATCAATTGCTGATTTATTCATAATAATTGAATCTTCTTGATTATATCCAGTAAAGGACATAATTGCGACCATAGCATTAACACCTTGAGGTTTTTCATCATATTTAATATACTTCATAGTTTTAGTTTGAAGAAGTGGCTTTTGTGGATAAGTTAAAATATGTGCTAATGTATCCATACGATTATTGAAGTCATAAGAATACATTCCAATAGCTTGTTTAGATTGAGCACATACATAACAATTCCGTGGTGCTTGATTATGGTCTGGAAAAGGAACAATACCACCAATTACACCGAGAAGCATAGATGGATGAAGTTCAAGATGTGTATATTTAATAATTTTATGCGAATATCCGAAATCACTTTTAAATATGCGACTATTTTCAAGAATATTTTTGTATTCCATTGCAATCATTGTATGAGATGATTCTTCAATATCAAGAAATTCAATAATAGGTTTATGAATTTTATCTGAAATAGTTCCATCTAATCCTTTATATACTATATCTGGATTAATAAGAGAATTCCAAGAAATTTCTTTATTATAAATCTTTCTTAATATATCTTTATTATAACGTAATCCAATTAAATTATCATAAGTATCATCTTTATTATTAGAGCCAATTATATAAAGAGGACGAGAGCAACGACCAGCTTCATTAGAAACGCAAATAGTATTATCTTTAAAGTTCCAAATAACAGATGAATAAATATTGATAATACCATATTGCTTCCAAGTTTTAAGCTTTTCATATGTCATAATTGGGTTATTACAAAATCCTAAAATATTCCCAGAAAAGATAAATTTAGTTTTTGATGCCATTTCCTTAATATTAGCTGAATTTACAAATGTAATATCTAATTCTTCAATATTATCCATAACATAATCAATATTATTATTGATAGTGATATGTGTAAGTAATGACATATTTTTAACAAGACCAATAGCAGCACCTTCTGGAGTTTCAGCGCAACAAATTGCATTAAATTGAGAAACATGTAATTTGCGTGGTTGAATGATTTTTCCAGATTTTTCAATTGCAGTATTGATACGTCTTAAATGAGAAATTAATGATAAATAATTCATTCTATTAAGAACTTGTGCGACACCTTGTTTTACTTTCACATTATTACTTTTAATACCCCAATTACCAGTAGAAAGAGAGTATTTTAATCCTAAATCAATAATTTTAATTTTAATAAGTTTATAAATATTATTATCATTTATAATATTAGAACACTTATCAATAGTTTTCCAAGAACCATTTTTAATTTCTTTATTAATCATAGATTTAAATTCTTTAATAAGTTTTCCATAATATTGTCTGAAAATATTTGCAAGTAAAATTCCAGGAGTATCAATCCGCTTATTTACATAAGAATCTCTATTATCAGTTGGAATAATACCTAGAGATGCTTTAATAAGACGATTTACCATAAATCCTAAATATATGGCTTTTTGTTTGAAATCATGACCACAATGTGGAAGAAAATCTTTTTTTATAATATCATGTAATATATTTTTCTTATACGAATATTGCATAATTAATTCTTTAGGATGTTCTAATGTATTTAAATATAAATAATTCATTAAATAGTTCATTGCATGATATTGTGTATTAATATGATTTGCATCATAAATAGAACCACGAAGTTTATCACATATAATTTTAGATTCATATGAATCTAAATCATATGTGATATATTCTAAAATTTCTTTATCTGAAACTATACCAAGTGCTCTAAATAAAATAAATACTGGAATATCATTTTTAATATAATGTAAATTACTAATGATAAATTTACCATAATCATTAGATTTATTAGATAATTTTAATGCTGTAAGTTTAGGTGGGTTATAATTATAGTTATTAATAGAACGAATTTCAGCAACATAAGAATAGTTTAATTGTTTTGTATCCATAAAGACGAAAGTTTTATTTTCCGCTATTTTATCTTGAGAAATAATAACTTTTTCATTACCATTAATAATAAAATATCCAGTTACATCATTTTTATCAGTTTGTGATAATTTAATATTCATATCTTTAGTTAAACAATAATTTGAACCAACCATGATAGGAATTTTACCAATATTAACATTTTTAATATGTTTTGATAATGTTTCAACATTATTATATTCGTCATTAATATTAATGTTAATGTAAATATCAACTGATAATATTCCACTATATGAGAAATTTCTATTCCGTGCATCATCTGGTGTCATAATTTTTTCAGAACCATCTTTTTCATTTATCATAGGTTTAGAAAGTACAGGATTTTTGAGATTAATACTAAATTCATATTCAAATTTATTAGTAGTTGTATTAAATTTATGATAAATGTTTAATGGATTAAATCCTTCAATGATTTGTTCTATTTTATTTAATATAAAATCATTATATGATTCAATATTATGTTTAAAAATGGTTTCATTTAATCCTTGCTCAAAATAAAGTTTTATAATTTCCCACGTTTTTGTGTTAAATTCTAATTTATTAAAGATTTGTTCATGATTAAAATCATACGAATCTTTACTTTCATTTACAAAATTGAATTTTTTTAATTCTGTTTCAATATTAAACATAAAAATAACAAAATTTTAAATAAATTTTAAATAAGATATTATATTGTATGATTTATTTCTTTATGTGAGTATCATTTTTTCTGACATAACTAAATATATAAAAAAATAAAAATAAAAATAAAAATTATTTTTTTTATTTTTTATTTATAATATAACAATTACATTCTACGTACATCAATAGTGCGAACTTCAGGAATATTAAGTTTATTATGTTTTTTCTTAACCATGTCTGTAATAATCTGCTGTTCTTTATGTACTAATTCTAGTTTATTACGTGAAAAACTTTCACCAAATTTTAGGTTCAATTTAGTAGAACGTGCGATATCTAATTTATCTTGGATAGCTTGTTTAGCACGTACTTCTTTTTGTTGTTTTTTTTTTAATGTCAATTTCTTTTGTTTAGATGAAACACTTGATGCATTTGTTGAACATTCTTCGTAAATCCATTTTTCTTTTACATCATCATAATACCAATAAGTGTTGTCATAATCTGTGTCATCATAATTAATGTCAAGTTCAAGATTCATAGCCATTAATTAGTAAATTTATATAATAATATAATACTAATGATGTATATTATTACAAATGTATATAAAAATATTAAAAAAAATAGCATTTTTTTTAATATTTTTATATACATTTGTAATAATATATACTAATTATTCAATAATTATTCAATAATTAACATTTTAGTTAAAGTAATTTTATTTTTAATTTTTTCTTTTTTAAGTTCTAAATCTAAAATTTTTAGTTTAATTTGTTGCATATTATAATCATTTAATTGTATTTTCTGTACATTTACTTTTTTTCCAGTTACTTCATATAATATTGTTTGTACAATATCATTTTTTTCTTTTTGTGTATAAGAACGATCTGATACTTTATTGCCTTCATTAAGCCATCTATGCATTAAATTATATTCATTAAATTCATTTTGTTTATTTTTATAGTTTTCATAATTATTTTCTAATGCATTAATACGTGAAATAAATTCATTATACATATATGTATTTTCATTTATATAATTTTTAAAATAATCTTGTTCTTTATAAATTAAAAGTATTAATTCGTGCCTTGTTAAATTATCTTGATAAATATGAAAGTTAATTTGATTAAATAATTTATATAATGAATTATTGAAATTTAAATGACTAAAAATATTAGATAAATATACTTCTAATTTTTCTGAAAGTATTTTCAATTTATCTATTTTAGACGTAGTATCATTAATACTGGATGATGACACTACTGTTTGGTTTCCATTATATGTACCCGTATCCGTTTCTGTTTTTGTACTTATTAATGCATTATTAATAGGTGTATTATATAAATTTTCACTTTTATCATGAATATACAAATTACTATGTGCTTGTTGATTTTCAATAGTTTTTTGAATTTCTCTATTTCCATTTGATAACATATTTATAAATTCTATAAATCTTTCATATATATATATACCTTTATTATAATAAAGATATAAAAAAAAAATAATATAATATATCATTTTTTTTAAATTATAAAAAAATATATAATAATAAATTAAAAAAATATATATATATATAATTATTTAATTATAATGGAAAATAAGAATGAAGCATCTATGAATGGAGGTAAAGGTCTCCTTAATTGTGTAAGAAATGCTGTTGATATGGTTCGTGGTCGTTCATCATCACCAAAATGCACAGCATCATCAGTTAAAAAGCGTTCATCATCAGTATCACCAAAAAATAAGGCATCTCCTAAACGCAAAGCTTCAGTATCCCCAAAACGCAAAACATCAGTATCTCCTAAACGCAAAGCTTCTCCAAAACGCAAAACATCAGTATCTCCAAAACGCAAAACATCAGTATCTCCAAAACGCAAAACATCAGTATCTCCAAAACGCAAAACATCAGTATCTCCTAAACGAAAAGCAGTATCACCAAAACGTAAAGCATCACCAAAACGTAAAGCATCACCAAAACGTAAAGCATCACCAAAACGTAAAGCATCACCAAAACGTAAAGCATCACCAAAACGTAAAGCAATATCACCAAAACGTAAAGCAATGTCACCAAAACGTAAAGCAATATAACCAAAACGTAAAGGCGGTGATCCTGATGACTATGTAAATACTGAAACAATACTAGATAGACAACACTTAAATAATAAGAAACATATAGTATATACACCATCTCATGATAAAATAAACATGATAGCTGCAAGTCCAAGTTTTTTTGTAGGCAATAATAACGAACAACAATATATTAGAGAGTTATTAAATAATAATAATAATAAATAATTTGAATGGAACATGAATTAAAAATCATAATCAATTTATTATAAATAATTGAAAAATAAATTATTTTTATAAGTTATATAATTAGTAAAAATAATTATATAATAGTAAATTATATTTAATATAATATATGTATATTACAAATTTACCAAATGAGTTAATAAACAAAATAATAATGTATATTCCAATACCAAAACATTATCAAAATATAGTAAATAACTTAATAAATGTAAAATATAAAATAAGTGCGTTATATTATTTAAATAAATCAAGTACATTACATAAATATATAGAAAATGATTATATAAGTATATATGAATATTATGGTTATTAATTGTTGTCGTTAAGAGTATATAAAGATAATTCTACACCTATATAAATAATTATATAAAGAAATATAAATAAATATATATATTAGTAAATATTATATTAATTGGAATATATAAGTACTATATATAATAATCATACTAATCTATGTTGGTTGTCCGTTCACCATCTTCATAATAAGTAATAGTTATATGTAGTTAAGAAGTAGTTATAAATATTCATATCTATAACTATTTTAATTAACAATATAATTATACCTTGATATACTTATTGAAGTAGCGGTAAAATATTATATAAAAATCCAGTAACAAAAAAAGAAGAATATTTAATGTCAGTAGGATATTATTATAATCCACCTAATACTCAACACGAATGGACTTGTATAGAACCATCATTATTATTATGATAAGTAATGGTGAATTAGCGTCTTAATTGTATAGTTATTTGTGGATTTTGTTGAGTTAAATTTTGTGAAGAATAAGATTTTGTTTTTTGAACTTCTTGAGATTTATCATAAGTTTCTTCAATATCATTATATTGTTCTACAAATTTTCCAATACTAAAAGCGATTAATGCGGCTGAACTTCCTAAAGCTAATGTTTGTAATCCATAAGTTGTCATACAACATTTAAGATAATAACCTTTAATCATACCAATAATAAAGAAAGATACAAGAGTAACTAAAATAGATAATTTTTTAGCAATATTAATTTCATCATTTGAATAATAAATAAAAGGAATAATTGGAACTAATCCTACAATAACAAAACTAATAAAAGTTACTAAAGCAGATAAAAATGCTGATTTATTTTTTGAAAGTTTTTGAGCGATTTCAGTAGATTTATTATTATATTGAGAAACAGCCATAGATAATCCATCACCAAAACAATTTGCTAAACAAAATAAAATAAGTAAATATTTATCATTTGCTACATTGCCACCAAGAGCAGAAGAAATAACAACAAAATTAGTAATAAGACTATCAATAGAACCTAAAGTGAATTCTCCTAAATATTTCATTATAAATAATAAAAAAATAAATATATTGTAATTATTACTAATATATTATATAAAAATAATATATAAATTTAATTATTTTTTGTAATTGTAATATGTATATTTGTAAAATTCCAAATACATCCAGATGGTGCGTCTAATATATCAAGCCACAAATATTTTGGAGTTTCATAATTATCTATAAATTTTTTAGTTGGTAAATATCTAATTTCAATTCCAGAAAAATCATTACTAACTTTATTCCAATTTAATAAATGCATAAAATTATACTTATCATTTATAGAAAAATTATTTTTATTTTTAACTTTTACAACAACAACATATTTTACCATAAAATTATCAATATCTTTCATAGAATTTAATATTAAAATTTTATTATTTTTTATATTATTTAAATTTTTAGTATATGATTGTGTATTTATACTTATATTATATTTATACGGTTTATCTTTAATAAAATCACTATAATTAGCTGATATATATTTAACCCATTTTTTACCATAAGCATACCAAAAGCCATTTGATTTAAATCCTAAACCATTTTTATATATTTTTTTTGTATTCAATTCTAATTGTGGATTAGAATTATATTTATATCTTAATGAAATCATAATAAATTAAATAATTAATTTTTTTATATAAAAAAATTAATTATTTAATATCATTTATATATATATTATAATTAACTAATATATTTTTTCTGTTTTCATAAAGAAATTCAATTTATTTTTACACCATAATAGCTGATGATATTATTACAAAATTTGTAATAAGACTGTCAATAGAATTTAATGTAAATTTTCTTTAATAGTTCATTGTAACGAAATAAATTATTATGTATTTATTCCATTATAATATAAAAATAATATATAATTTTAATTATTTTTAGTAATATCAATATCTATATTCTTAAAATTCCAAATACATCCTGATGGACCATCAAGCATACGTATCCACATATATTTATTTTCTAATAATCCAGTTTTAGTATTTATTTTATATAATATTTTACTATCTGGTAATTTTCTAATTTCGATTCCTGAAAAATCATTACTGACTTTTTTCCAATCAGTTATTATAAATTTTTGACCATTATTACTATTCATTTCACTGCTATATTTTTTCATAAATGCATCAATATCTTTCATAGAATCTAACACTAAAATTTTACCTTTTCCAATATCTGTTAATTTTGTTGTATAGTATTTAATAGGAATAGATATATTATATTTATAAGGATTTTTTTTTCTGAAATTTTCCCATTCATTCATTAAGAATTTTTCCCAATCTTTACCATAACCATACCAAAATCCATTTGGTTTAAATCCTAATCCAGTTTGATATATTCTTTTAGTATTTAATATTAAATTCGGTTTTGAATTATATTTATATCTTAATGAATTCATAATTAAATTATTATTTATAATTTATTATAATATAAGAAAAATAATAATATTATATAAAACTATAAAATATCAGTTATATGTATATCATAATTAGATAATATATTTTTTTGTTTTTCATAAAGAAACTCAATTTCTTTTTTAAATAATAATATTTGTGCAATATTTAAATCAATTATTCGTACAAGTTTAATTGATAAATGTTCTTTAATATAAGGTAATAATATATTATAATAATAAATATATAAATAACATTGATTAATAATAAAAGGTTTATAAAGTAATTTAATATTTTGTATAGTACTATTTAATATTTCATCATTATTAAATAATTGCATATTACCATTATTTTCAAAATTATTAATGGTATCATTCATTAATTTAATAAATGAATTTGGATTATGATATAAGTCAAGAATATTTTTAGAAATTTTACTATAATTAGTATTATTAAATTTATCAATAAAATTTAAATGTTCATATAATTTTTTTAATTCATCAAATGATTTAATAATATTATAATTTTTATTAATACATAAATCATTAATAATAATATGATTTATTTTATTATCATCACTTTCAATATCTAATGTATTATTAGAAGTTCTGAGTTTATTTTCAACATCATCAATTTCATTAATTTCATTAATTTCTTTAACATTATCAATTTCTTTAACATCATCAATTTCATTGCTAAATTCTTTAACATCGTTAACATCGTTAACATCGTTAACATCTTTAAGTTTATTTTCTAAAATATATTTTGTATCATTTTCTAAATCATTCATTATATTATTATTATTTTTAACTTTATTTTTAGTATAATTTATTAAATTATTGTTAGATAGTGAATTAACAATTTCATTATCATCAATATCACTATTTAAGTTATAATTATTTGTATTTTTTTTATATTTTTTTGGCATATTTTAAATTACTTTATATATAATTATATCTAATATGTTTTTATATAAAAAATGCCATATTATATTATTTAATTATATACCGGTGTATTAAGACACAAATACTTCAATAATGATGATGAATGGTCTTGATAGTTTCCAAAGTATTTTTAACGAATGGAGAAAGCAAACAATTATTGCTAATGGTGATAATTATACAATTACTACTTTAAATCAGCGTTTAAATAATTATATACAAAATAGTATATTAATTGAAAATATAAATAAATCATTTAAAGTAAAAAAGATTAGAAATGAAAATTTTCCAAGTGATATTTCTGAAAATTTATGTAAATTTTCTATAATTGACAAAGAATTTAAAAATATTAAATGGGATATTAAATTAGGAGATTTATCATATAATAATGATAAGATAGAAGTGAAAGCATTTTCCTCAACTGGACCAATAAGTTTTGGACCAACAGAAAAATGGACTGAATTATATATTATAGATGCATTAAAATATAAGGAAAAAAAATTTAAAATTTATAAAATTAATTTATCAAATGATAATGAAATTATTCAAAATATAAAAGTAAATAAAAATGAAATATTTATACAACAATGTAATTCAAAACGAAGACCAAGATTAACTTTTGATTTATTACATAAACAATTAGGTAAATATATTGAATTATATTGGTCTGGAACTATTGATTATTTTGATAAATTTGATTTAACTGATGAATAATTAATTCAACAATTTTCATAGTTACCGCATTTCCTGCAAGTTTATATAATACTCCATCGGACATATTTGATGGTAATATATAATTTTGTGGAAATCCTTGAAAATTAAAACATTCACGTGGTGTAAGTTTTCTAATACCATTATTATTTTTTATAATTGGTACATTATGTCCTCCTGTTCCCATATTTGCAGTTAAAGTAGGAACACAATTATTTTTATTTTCACGAACAAATGTTCTTCTATATTGATATACTTTATTTGTATTAATATTATCCATATTTGTATCTAGTAATTTATTATAAATATTAGAATTTTCAGTATAATAATATTTATCTTGAATATTATTTTCTAAAAATTCATTAATATTTTTTTTTTCTTTAATTTCAAAATCAAAATTAAATTTATCAAATTTTACTTTTTCTTTAAATGCAATAAAATATACCCTTTCTCTATGTTGTGGTATTTCTGTAAGTTTAGAAGTATCTAAAAGTTTATATTTAACATAATAATTCATATCTTTTAATTTATCTAATAAAAATTTTAATGAATTACCATTATCATGAGTTAAAAAGTTTTTAACATTTTCAAATATAGCAATTTTAGGATTTTTATCTTTAATAATATCTAATGTTTTTATAAGTACAGAACTTCGTTCATCTTCAAATCCGCGACGATTACCTGCGATTGAAAACGGCTGACAAGAAAATCCCACACATACAATATCAAATTCTGGAATATCATCATTATTAATATTATTTAAATCATCATATATAAAATTATGATTAGGAAAGTTAGTTTCATAAATTTTTTTAGAATTTTTATCATAATCATTTGCTAAAACACATTCAGCACCATAATTTTGTAATACATAACTGAAGCAACCTGTTCCAGCACATAAATCAATATATTTTAAATTATTCATAATATAAGATATAAATGTGTAAAATGAAATAAATAAAATCAAGATTATATAAATAATATAAATATATATTTAAATCATTTTTTTATAACTTAATAAAAACTTAATAATTATTTATATAAAAAATGCCATATTATATTATTTAATTATATACCGGTGTATTAAGGCACAAATACTTCAATAATGATGATGAATGGTCTTGATAGTTTCCAAAGTATTGGAGAATTAATGATACTTCAAAACATTTTACCAAAAGAAACATTAGCCTTAATTATTCCAATGATTATTTTCTTTGATAAATTTTCAAAGGCATATGATAGGTATTCATATCGTATTTTTAAATATTTAAATATAGTACGAGAAGTGTGTTATACATTGGAAACCCCAATTGTACCAATTGTACATTTTGATATGCGATGTGAAAAACCGTCATATAAATTAAAATTTAGTAAAGATTTTCGTGCAATTATTCATTATATTCAAACAAACCTTGATGATTTAAAATTTAATCGTTTATGGGAATGTTTAGATGAAAATATTGATACAATGCGTGGAATTCATAATATGGATAAATCTAAACGTAAAGATTCATTCATTTATTTACCATTATTTTCAAATAAAACATTAATTGATATAGAACATAATATTTATTTTGAATTAAATTCTGAAAATGATGAAGATAAAAAGATAGATTATTATATGATACATTTAACAATGACTTATAATAAAAAATTTAATAATATGATTATTATTAAAAATTTTGTAAATAAATGTATTAAAGAATATGATGAATTTTTAGAAAATCAAATAAAAGATAAAACACAATATATTTATAATTATATTTCGTGTTTTAACGATGAAGGTGATTTAAAAGCTAAATATGAGAAATTTGAATGTAATCATAATAAAGATTTAACATCAAATATTTTCATTGAAGATAAACAACAATTAATTAATTATATCAAACCATTTATCAATTTAGAATATAGTGAAAAATATACAAAAACACAAATTGAATATAAAGAAACTATTAAATCTAAATATATAAAAAGTGGTATTACATTTAAAGGTGGTATGTTATTTTATGGTTCACCTGGTTGTGGCAAATCGTCATCAATCAAAGGAATTTTAAAATATACAAATCGTCATGGTATCATGATTAATTTAGATAAAATTCGTACAGCAAAAGAATTAGAAATGATTTTTCGTAATACGACTTTTAATGGAACAACATATAAACGTGATGAATTATGTTTTATTCTTGAAGATTGCGATGCTACAAAATCAAGTATGATTTATAGTCGTAAATTAAAAGAAGATGAAAATAATGATGAAACAAAGAAATCAGATAATTATGATGATTTATGTGATAAACCTAATTTAACAACATTCTTAAATATTTTAGATGGAATTGTTGAATTAAATGACATTATGATTATTATGACGTCAAATCATCCTGAACTAATTGATGAAGCATTAATCCGTCCAGGACGATTTGATTTTAAGTATGAATTTAAGAAAACATCAACAAAAATCATTACAGAAATGTTAATGTTTAAATATGATTTAAATTATGAAACAATTAAAAATCATAAATATTATGATAAATTAAAAGATTATAAGTTAAGTCATGCATATGTTCAAGCAATAATGTTTCAAAATGATTTTGAAGATACAATTAAAATTTTAGCAAATAAATGTAATGAATAATTATGAATATAATTAATAATTAATAATTAATATTTTTTTATTTTATTTTATTTTACTTAATTTTATCAAATATAAATTTATAAAATATACTAAATAATGTAATTGATGAAATTCCGTAAAATGTATCACGTAATGCAACATTAATATCCCAATCTTTAAACATAATAAATAAAGTACTATTAAATACACCATATATACATAATGAATAAACAGCACATAACACAATTAAGTCCCAATATGTAATACCAATTTCAATACGTGATGCTATAAAGTATAGCCAACCAAATGCAAGAATTAAATAAGCAATTAATGCACTAATATAAACACCTTTTTTATTCATATTATTCATAGAACGTCCTTGAATTTTCTTAACAACTTTATCATAATATGAATTAGAACGTATTATATAAATAATGTCGATTGCTATATATATAAGAGCAAAAATATAAGATATATAATTCATAGTGTATAATAAAATAATATATTCTTATATAATATTTTTTATATAATTTATAATTTTTTTATTTTATAATAATAAAAATATAGAGATATATAAATATATAAAATGTTGGGACGTATTTTTAATAAATCCAAAAAAACTAATAAGCTTAATAATTTGTCAAACGGAGTAAGAAATTTTAACATACTCGGGGAAAAATTATATGTAGCAATCAAACAACTAAAAGATGATAATGATAAGAATTTAGATAATATAAATACTGCATTTGAAGAACTATCAAAATGTATTAATACTTTATCTTCACAAACAGGTGGTGGAAAAAAGAAATCTGACAAAAAGAAATCTGACAAAAAGAAATCTGAAAAAAAGAAATCTGACAAAAAGAAATCTGAAAAAAAGAAATCTGACAAAAAGAAATCTGACAAAAAGAAATCTGACAAAAAGAAATCTGACAAAAAGAAATAGGTATATAAAGTAATAAATTATATATATAATATATATTAACATTTTTTTATAACTTAAAAAGAAAATGTCTATAAAATTATATATTGATATACGAGAACATAATCTAATAAGATTATTAAAAACAAACAATATTGAATTAGAAGAAAAAAATTTAGAAATAGGTGATATACAAATCTTATACAATAATATACCATATATTATAATAGAACGTAAAACATTGACTGATTTAGATGCATCAATAAAAGACGGTCGTTATAGAGAACAAAAATCTCGATTAATGGATTATAGAAATGAAAATAGTGAATTAAATGTAAAATTAATGTATATAATAGAAAATTTTAAAAATTATCAAAATAATGAACCTAAAATAAATGGTTCAATTATAAATACAAATATAAGAGATAATATAAATATAATAACAACTCAATGTATAAATGATACAAGTCAATATATTATTGAGTTATATAAACGTATAAAAAAAGAACCAATAAAGTATATACAATTTTTTAATAATATGCAAAAAAATATTGATAAAAATGATAATATTAATGAAATTAATATTATGGAATGTAATAATTATTTATCAAGTATAAAAATTAAAAAGAAGAAAGAATATATAACATCTGAAAATATAATGGCATTGCAATTATGTCAAATTCCAAGTATATCAATGAATTGTGCATTAATAATTCAAAATAAATATAAAAATTTAAAAAATATGATATATGAATTAGACAAAATAGATAATATGAAAGATAAAATTAAAGAAATTAGCGAGTTACAATTGAGTGATAAACGTAAAATTGGGAAAAAGATTGGTGAAACAATAATAAATTATTTAAATTTATAATTTAATACTTATAATTTATAACAAAAAAAAATGACATTATATAAAGATATATAATATAATATAATATAATATAATATAATATAATATAATATAATATAATATAATAATTTATTTTTCTATTTATTTTTCTATTTATTTTTCTATTTATTAATCAATGGATAATAAAGATAAATTAATAGAAGAAGAGTTACCATATAATAATCAAAATAAAATTATAAGTGAAGAAGAAATTATTCAATTTTTAAATGAAGGAAATATTAATCAACCTATTAATAATGTAAATTTATTTCGTTTAGCATTTGTACATAAATCATATTGTACACGTAAAAATGAAAATATTATAAATGGAAATATAAATTGTCCAAGTGATTGTTTACCATTACAAGAAGAAAGTTATGAACGTTTAGAATATTTAGGAGACAGTGTATTAAATACATCAACTGCATATTATTTATTTGAGCGATATCCAAATGAAAATGAAGGATTTTTAACTCAAATGCGTACTAAATTAGTCAATGGTAAAATGTTATCAAAATTATCAATTGAATTAGGATTGAGTAAATACTTAATAATATCAAAACAACTTGAACGTAATGATTCACGTAATTATAAAGATTATGCAGAAGATGTATTTGAAGCATTTATAGGTGCAATACGTAAAGATATGGGTTATGAAGCCGCACAAGAATGGATAATAAATATATTTGAAAATTATGTAGATTTTACTGAATTGGTAAAACAAAATCAAAATTATAAAGATATATTAATCAAATATTGTCAGCAAAATTTACATTATAAACCTGATTTTATAGATCCTAATTCTTTATTAAATCAAAAAAAGAAACTAAATGAACAAACAGACCAATTATATTTAAATATAGAAGAAAAACAAAACAATTTTACATCTCCAACATTAACATTTACGAATCCATCATCTGATATTATAGACAATAATAATAATGGAAATAGTGATTCAGAAATGCAATCTTTAAAAGAATATTGTATATATGTTAAAACAAAGGAAGGAACTATTATTGGTATTGGTAAAGGTGAAACAAAAAAAATAGCAGAACAAGAAGCATCTAAAAAAGCTTTAGATTATTATAATTTATTAAATTAAAAAACAAATTAAATATCAATTAAATATTAATTAAAAATATAGTAAAGAAAAAATCAAATAGAATAAAACTTTAAAAATATATAAAGATTAATTAATAAAAAAAATTTATAACTCGGCATTTAAATTTCACAAAGGTGTAATTAATTATAAAAAATAATTATATATAATATCAAATGATATATTTATATATAAAAATAATAGAATTTAAGAATTTAAGAATTTAAGAATTTAAGAATATACTTATTTGAGAAATGTTCCTACTAATGTTGTATCTGTTGGTAATCTTACAACATCACATTTATCTCCATCTTTAATATTACAAGCTAATCTATTATCTTGAGGAATAGTCCATTTTTGGTCTTCTCTTAAAACCATTTTCTTATCTTTTTCTAAAACATCTGTTGATATAGCACATTTAAAATCTAATTCATTTTTATTTCGTTCTTCTTGTAATTTAGAAAGTGCTGTAGAATTATTTAAAATACTAGCACATTTATCTTTTATTAATCCATCATCTCCTGTTACAACTTCACTTTCATATGGGTTTTCAAGTAATGTAGTTTTTTCTAATGTTGATGGAGTTTGATAAGTATTATATGTATTATATATTTTAGGGTTAGATAAAATTAAAGTTTTATTTTTTTTATCATCTTTGCCAACTTCTTGCATATATGTTTTTATAAATTCTTCATTATCATTAAATTGTGTAGTATAATCACCTGATTTTTTTATTTTAATTATACGGTCTTCATCAATATCTAAATCGTAACCATTTTGTGTTTTTTTATCTTTTTCTTTATTTACATTTTTCTTTTCTTTATTTTTATTTTCTTCTTTAACTTCATTCATAATTTTATTAACATTTTTATTATATTCATTATTAGAATTAAAAAATTTTTTCCCTTTTTTCTTCTCTCCTTTTTTCTTTTCTTTTCTTTCATCAATACTGATTTTATTAGTTGTAATATTTAACCTTTGTATTTCTCTAATTTCATCAGTTAATTGGTCTTTCAATTCATCTAAATCAAGAACTCCACTTTTAATTTTATCAAAGAAAGTCATTAACTCAAGAGGAATAGGAAATCTATCAAGTACTTCAAAATATATATGTATAATTTCTTCATATAATTTTGAATCTTCTTTTGATAATTTATCAAAAGTATTTTTATTAGATTTAGATTTGTTATTATCAAAATGTTCTATTGAGAATTTTTCAAGAATAGTATTTCTAGAGTAATTTGCATTAGCATTGAAAGTATAAATTAAATATATTACTGTAATAAGAAATACAATAGCAACTGGTATTTTTATAACATCCATAATAAATATTATAATATTTAAATATTTAAAATAATATATTATTTAACTTGTTTATATAATTATTATATATAAATATAAAAAGTATAAAAAAAATGATTAATATTAATTTATATATCATTTTTTTATTCTTGTTCATAATCTAATTCTTTATAGATAAATTTAGGTAAAATTGAACCAACGTCAGTGCGTTCAGCTTCTTCTAATGTTGTACCCCATAAACTTGGTTGAAGACTTGATGAAATAACAGAACAAGTATGACATTTTTTATTACAATTACCTAAATCTTCAATTGGACGTCCTTGCCATTCATATCCTTTATATAGTTTTCTATTAGGGTCAGCATTTTTATATTTAGGTTTATCTTTTTCTTTCATAAATGCTTGACATTGATATTGTAAATCATCACTTCCTTTCACATTTTTATTTATATTATTTGATAATTTATGGGTATTATTATTTTCTTGTATGGTTGGATAATTATTAGATAATATATTATTAGGTTTATTAATTGAAGGTAATGATACATTATTATTACTTACATTATTATTACTTCTATTCTTATTTTTCTTTTCATTATTATGTTCTTTAATTGGTTCATTTTTAGATTTTTCCGTTGGTTCATTATTTTGTTTTACAGAAATAGGAGTATATAATTTATATTTTTTAAGAACATAAAGAGTAACTATTAATAATACTAAACCTAAAAGGATAAAAGTATAGAAAATTGTTAGAATCATAATTATAAATATTATTTTTTATATTATATTCATTATTTATTATTAGTAGATAAAATAAAAAGTATAAAAATAATGTATAAAAAATATATTATATATATAAAATAAAAAAATGCTATTTTTAATAAAATAGATATATATCTATATATATAATAAATTCTTAATACATATTTGATATAATATTAGTAATAGAATTATGCCTGTATTTGTAGGTAATATGCCTTATAATAGTCAAATAGCAAAGAATCCATATTCAAAGCATTTAACGATAAAGCGTGATAGTAATGGTTTTCAAACTCATACTACAGAAGTTGCGTATCGTATATGTGAGAATACTTTATATAATAAGGCGGCTTTGTATAATAATAGAATCAATAATAAGAGGGCATAAATGTATATATATAGATGAATTGATATGATTTTTGTTTATAAAATTAACCAAAAAAATATTTAAGTTTTTTTAAGTTTTTTTAAGTTTTTTTAAGTTTTTTTAAGTTTTTTTTTAAGTTTTTAATATTT
>Ga0181580_10000131_pt1 | contig 46822 bp, 58 predicted proteins | sample 071ome_23_FD_132413 | JGI IMG/M metagenome (GOLD analysis project Ga0181580, IMG submission 132413) | Coastal salt marsh microbial communities from the Groves Creek Marsh, Skidaway Island, Georgia - 071403BT metaG (megahit assembly) | ecosystem: Environmental > Aquatic > Marine > Intertidal... | reverse complement strand
GTTTTTGTCCTGCATGCGGTGGAAGGTTACCGGCATGAAGATATAGCAAAACAATTAAAAACCTCGACAGGTACATCGAAGGCCCAGTTTCACCGGGCCAGGAACCTGATCAGGGGATGGCTCTAAGAAGCACAGGAATAATAACCATAATGACTTATTACATTGGCAGGAATAAAAATGGACAACAAGACGTTTGAACAACGGCTCAACGATGAGTTGAACAACCTTGAGCAGGAAATCTCTCCTGCCAGGGATCTGTGGCCCGGCATTGATCATGCCATCAACAGCAACACGATTGCGGTACCCAAGCCCCTGGCTATTGCAGCCAGCGTGTTACTGGTCGTGTCCCTGGCTTTCTCCGCCGGCCTTTATATCAACAGCAGCGCCCCCGCCGAAACATCAGCCATCAACAACCTGATTTCGTCCCTGCAAAACGAGCACAGGCGTAACAAGCAGGCACTGTTGGTGGAATATGAAAACCAGACGGCCTTGGCTCCTGACTGGGAAGGCCAGATGGGGCAACTGGAGCAGGCCGAACAGGCAATTTACGAAGCACTTCGTGAAGATCCTGAAAACCTGGAACTGTTGAAAATCCTGCGCCAGGTGCAAACCAAGCAGATCGAACTGATCGAATCTGTTTATGCACCGTTGTTCACTACCATTTAACGGAGGCTGTCATGAAAACTACAGTCGAAAAATACTCATTGGCAATTCTTTTATCCACGCTTTTCGGCCCGGGCCTGGCCCTGGCCGGTGAAACCATTGATGAAACACGCGATGTCCAGGAAAACGAGGTAATTGATATCGAGTTGATCAATGGCAATATCACCATCACGGCATGGGACCGCAACCAGGTCAGTTTCAAGGGCGAGCTCAGCGACCAGGCCGAAGGTTATGACTTCAGAAGTCGTAATGGTGTGACCAGTTTCGAGGAAGAATTCGAAGATCGCCGCAACTTTTTTAACACCGGTTGCAACAACTGGTTTGATTGTGATGATGATATCGATCGCACCAGGCTGGAAATCTCCATTCCCGAAAAAAGCACACTGCGGCTTGAAGGCATCAACGTGGAACTGGAAATCAGTGGCATTAGCGGCAGTACACAAATTGAAATCGTTAACGGCCCCATTGTTGCCAGCAACCTGGGTGGACGCATCGATATAGAAACCGTGAACGGATCCATTGAAACCAGCAACCTGGACGGCCGCATTACCCTGTCCACGGTTAACGGGCAGATCAGGGACCGCGGCTCCAATGGCAGCCGTGTTTCCTACAGCACGGTCAATGGATCGATTATTTCCAATACCCGAGCCCAGCGCGTGGACGCAGATAGCGTCAGCGGTTCGGTGGAACTGGACCTGGGGTCAGTTGATGACCTGGAGGCTTCTTCGGTGAGTGCACGCGTGCTCGTTTCCCTTGACCTGCTGAAAGGCGGCCAGGTGGAGATGTCCAGTGTCAGCGGTTTTACCGAGCTCATGGTGAACCCGGATATCTCCGCGCGCTTTGACATCAATACCGCCGTTGGCGGGGATATCGACAACGACCTGACCGATGACAAGGCGGTGGAACAAAATCGCTTTGTGAATTCCAGTGAACTGCAGTTCACACTCAATGGTGGCGATGGCTTTGTGGAAATTTCAACGGTCTCCGGAGACATCCTGATCGGTCCCCGTTAAGTCGCACGGTGACCTGTAATTACAGAAGGAACTGCGCGACCCGGTCAATCAGCCAGTAGGACGCAGGAATGCCGATCACGTAGGCTGCCAGCATATCCATGCGCCGGGCAGTCAGCACTGATGACAGGAGTCTCTGGTGTTTTGTCACCTGATGGCAACACCAGAGTGTGATCACCACCACCGCGATAAAGGCGACCTGCCCCAGTTCCACACCCAGGTTGAAGAACAACAGCGAAATGGCGATTTCGCCCGGGACCAGTCCGATCTCGCCAAGGGCACTGGCAAAACCAAGTCCGTGCAGCAACCCGAAACTGAAAGACACGATCAGGGGAAACCGGTACGTCAGGCTGTTGGTGTGATCATGGCTGATTTCAAAGGCCAGGAAGACAATGGACAGAGCGATTACCGCTTCCACGGGAACGATGGGAATATTCACAAATCCCAGGGAAGACAGGGTCAGGGTGATGGAATGGGCAAGCGTAAATCCGGTAATGGTCCACAATACCCGTTTGAATGTTCGCGCAATCACCAGCAGCCCCAGCACAAACAGCAAGTGATCGAGTCCACCAAGAATATGTTCCAGGCCCAGTAACAGGTACTGCCTGGCCACATTCCCCGCCGTGGCTTCCAGGGGCACGTCCCAGACATCACTGGTGGGTGTCAGCATCGCTGTCATGGTCTGCCCTTCCAGCGTGGTGTAGCGATAAAACGTCGCCAGGGACGGATTGAAAAACGGCCAGGCCAATGTCAGTGACTCGCCATGTATGGGGCTGTCGCAGGTGACCATGCCACTGCTGCTGCCAAATCCCGCTTGGGTATTTTGCTCGACACACCCTGCCGGCCAGGCCACTGCAGGCTGGTTACCGGGCTCGACGGTTTCGGGCACGCGAATAGTGAACTGCAGGGCACCGGTGAGCTGTTCAGTAATATCCACCACCACCGGGCGGGCATCATGGGCGGACACACCATTGCAGACCAGCATAAGTGCCGATAGCAGGAATGCCGAAATAATGCCGCTTTGTTTATACAACTCTTTCACCTGATAGACAGCCTGCAATCTGATTCAACGCCATGTTCTTGTCGGATGGCGGCCTGGTGGCCTTATCCGACCTACAATTTCTGATTCACCTTCAGGTTCATGCCGGATGACGGCCCTTCGGGCCTCTTCCGGCCTAAAGGTATTTGCCAAAGTCTTACATGTCATACCTTGTCACTTATTCCTGAAGTTCAACCCGAACCTCATACTGCCCGATCACTTCCGCTTCCGCTTCGCGCCGGTTGGCCAGCACGGTTTCATAGCGCCAGTCATCCATCACGCGATCACGAATGGCTTCCAGTTCCGGCACATAGGGCTCACTGCGCTGGCGCAACATGACCAGGTGCCAGCCGTAGCGTGACTCATACGGGCCATACCAGCGGTCACTGGCGGGCTCCAGTGTATCCAGGGCATCGGTAAACGCCTCGTTGAAATTGTTCACCACGAAATCCCGGGTACGCTCAACGTAGTTCTGCAGGAAAGGATAGCGATCACCAAAACCCGAGGCATCGTTGAATGCCACACCGGAAATCTGCTCACTGGCCAGCAGGGATTCAGCATCTGCCTTTGCCTGCTCCCAGCCGCGCTCATCACCATCAAAGAAGATATGGGTGAAGGTGTATACCGCGTCCACCTGGTAATCATCCCGGTGAGAGGCAAAAAATTCCGCAATGGTCTGGTCATCAGGAGCCAGTGACTGGTTAACCATGTTTTCCAGCAGGAATTCGACTTTCTGCACCAGGCGCTGGCGAATAATGTAATCGCCCCGATCCATGCCCATGGCCAGCGCTTCACGATGCAGGGCCTCTTCACGGACAAATTCATCGACCAGTTGCTGCAGTTCCTCTTCTTCCATGGCATCAAGCTGCTCATTGAACAGGTCTGACCTGAAGGCCTGGGCCCGGTATTGCATGAAATTGAGCAGGGTATTGCGATCAACAGTGATGACCTTGTCCGTCATCTCGGGTGTTGAGGCAGGTTGCTCTGTCATGCTGTAGAACACGAAAATTAGCAGCCCCGCGAACAGGAAATGGAACAGGGGCTGTTTGAGTAGTGAAGGCATGACTATTGTGTGTCCCGATTGATAGGTTATTGAGTACCCTGCTGCTGTTAACAGTTATTAACAGCCAGGGTCTCTCCTGAATACCTGCCTTTTGATAACCTGCGTGACAGGAAAAATGCAATATAAGAAAAAAATATACTCTTGCATAGAACCACCCTGTTTTGTAGAAAAGCAGCCGGGTGTTACTGTCATGACAATGACTCTGGTAATAATGCTGGTAATAACGATAGTGTCATGATGACAGCTACAAGAGTAAGAGGGGAAACAACATGATGAATCGTCTCAATATCGCCAGGGGGCTGCTGGTATTTGGCTTTCTTTACGGACTGACCAGCCTGGGAGCCACCTTCAACCATATCGGCGATCCGGCCTTCCTGGTGCAGGAAAACTTCGGGGGTGGCCAGGCACACTCCTGGTATCACGCCCTGCGGGAGGCCTTCGGCGATATTGCCACCCTGGTCGTCGTCCTGTTCGTATTTTTTGCCGATGCCCGTGTTCGGCAACCTTTTACCTGGTGGATCTGCCTGATCCTGCTGCTTGGCTATTACCTACCCTACTGGGCCGGCATGCCGTTCATGGCGGAGCTGGCCGCACCGAGCCTGCAGGCCGAAATCAATCATGTCGTGCAGGCAGTTTTTGCCCTCGCAGGTTTGTTTTGCGCACGGAAAACCTTTTATTCTTTCCCTGTCGACAGGGAAACACCAGGAACAGAATAGAAGGAGCTGTAGACGATGTATCTTGAACTACTGAAAAAACATGTCCAACAGGGCATCTTGCACCTGCATTTACCCGACGGCCAGGTACACCATTTTGGTCACCAGGGCATGGAAGTAAACTGGTATATCCGGGATGAAAATGCCATCAAACGCATAGCCCGTGACTGGGAGTTCGAACTGGGGCAAACCTATATGGAAGGAGGCTGGGATACCGGCGATGAACCCCTGCGCAATCTCCTGGCCGTGCTGCGAATCAATTTTGCTGTCGTCCGCAAACCTGCCTGGCTGTCGCCTTTCCTGAAACTCTGGCAACAGTACAACAACATCACTCGTAGCTACCGGCATATTGCCCATCACTACGACACGGAAGAGAAGATATTCCGCATGTTCCTGGACAAGGAGATGTACTACTCCTGTGCTTTCTTCCATTCACCGGATGACAGCCTGGAACAGGCCCAGCAAAACAAGGCCGACCTTATCGCTCGCAAACTGCTGCTGGAGCCCGGCATGAAAGTCCTGGATATCGGTTGCGGGTGGGGCAGCCTGGCCTTTCACCTGGCCAGTCGACATGATGTCCATGTCACCGGCATTACCCTGTCCAGGGAGCAATTACGCGTGGCCCAGGAAGAAGCCAGGACCCGCAACCTGGCGGACAAAACCACCTTCCTGCTTGCCGACTACCGCGAGCACCAGGGGCAGTACGATCGTGTCGTCAGTGTCGGTATGCTTGAGCATGTGGGCGTGGAAAATTTCACTACCTATTTTTCCCGTATACGGGAAATGCTTACCGAAAAAGGCGTTGCCCTGGTCCACACCATTGCCAACAGGGCCGAATCGCAGACAACGAATCCCTGGATTACACGCTATATTTTCCCCGGCGGCAGGATTCCCTCGATTTCTGAAACAGTCCAGGGTGCTGAAAACGGCAAACTCATGCTGACCGACATGGAAGTCTGGCGCATGCACTATGCCTGGACCCTGCGTGAATGGTTACGGCGCTTTGAAAATCATGAAAAAGAGATTGTGGCAATCAATGGCGAGATTTTTTACCGCATGTGGGAGTTTTACCTGGCGGTTTGCGACATGAGCTTCGAGTTTGCCAACCTGGTCGTTGTGCAATGCCAGCTCGCCAGGCAGCACGGCGTCGTGCCCCTGGGCAGGGACTACCTGTATCACGATAATAGTTAAGGGTGCTTTACAAATACCACCGCGCGTGGAATTCTTGACCGAAGAGCTTACCTTTCCTGTATTAACTGGCGGAGACAAGTCACATGAAATGCCCGAAATGTCATGGCAAATTTGAGGAGCAGACCTTCCTGACCCAATCCGGGGAAGTGGTAATCGACAAGTGCGAACGCTGTGCAGGCATCTGGTTCGACAAGGGAGAAGCCGAAATGCTCAAGGATGACTGGACGTCCGTGTCAGTGGATGACGGCGATGAGACCCTGGGCCAGATCTACAACGAAATCCGCAATATCGACTGCCCCCGCTGCCAGAACCAAATGCAATCTGTCACGGACCCCAAGCAGTCCCATATCACCTACGAATTATGTCCCGAGCATGGTTTTTTCATGGACGCCGGTGAGTTTAACGATTACCGGGAGCTCACCATGAAAGAAGCCTTTGATCACATCCTCAATATCTACAAGAAAAACCAGGAAGAATCCTGACCGGGAATTGACCGGGGTGGCCCCTACTGCCGGGTCAGCATCTCCTTTTCAATCTTTGCACTGAGTTTACTGACGGTGTCCTGCAATGCAGGCAGCAGGTTTCGCCGTGCTTCTGCCAAAGTCAGGACATGGGAACGCCAGGTAATATTCATGCACCCAAAAATAGTGCTGCCCACCATGATGGGAATGGCGATGGATTCACGACCATCGTCCACCTCTTCCCTTGGCTTGTCGTAGTCACCGCCAAAATCCGGAGCACGTACTGCATAGCCGTTTTTACGGGTCTCCCGGACCAGCTTGTTGATGGCTTTCGTATCCCGGGCCAGGCGGTTACCGGGCACATCCTTTTCCCGTAGTCGCTGCAATATGGTTTCCCTTTCCTGGGCCGAACAGAAACTCAGGTAGGCACGGCCCGAGGAGGAGCGCAGCATGTTGGCGCGAAAGCCAACCGGGCCCAGCGGAATATCATCGTAATAGGACTTCGGGCTGTTGGCCTCTACCACCTCCATGTAATCCAGGCGCAACGAAGACAATACAGAGGGCCACTGAACCTTTTCACTGAGGGCTTCCAGGAAGGGTGAGGCCAGCTCCACCAGCCACTCCCTGTCATTGGGCTCGCTGAGACGATGAAATTCCAGGTAACTGGTCAGGAAGGCGCCGTCCACCATGCGCTGCCAGACAAAACCCTGCTTGTGCAGGGTCAGCAGGATACGGGTCAGCGTGCTCTTGGGGATGCCGGTCTCCCGGTGCAGTTCATGCAAACTGGCAGAGCGCATGCTGTGCATCACTTTCAGGACTTTCAGTCCGCGTGACAGGGCATGTATTTCCTTGACCTGGTAGTTACGCATAAATCCTCCCGGCCGGTATCATAATGCCTGGCATGACAATATTTCACCTGGTGAAATCCTTTGACATAATAGTTTACTCCCCTGTGAAATTGCTAGATATTCATTTGTGCAGGGAAAACAACAACACAATACCAAGCCTGGATGTCAGGTCATGACAGCCAGGATGAAAGAGAATTACAGGGGGCACCATGTCGAACAAATCGGCCAACAATCCTTTCCCTATGCCAACAGAAATTCCCGCTGTCGAGGGCGCAGAAAACTGGGGTGAAATGTACCCCTACTTCACCCGTGTGCAGCCTGAAGACGACAAGCGCTTCTGGTTTTACAACTCCATGCATTTTTCCGAGCCCATGTCGGCCTTTGACATGATTACTGCCGAAGCGGCCTACCATGCCATGGGCGCATCAGTGACCCGGGTATTTGCCTTTCCTACCGCCAAGGGCATCGATTACCGCTGCATCAACGGGCGTATCTACATCACCGCCAACACCGTAACCGATCCGGATGAAATTGAGCAGCGCCTGGCACTCTTCCAGGAACGCGCCGGCCACTATTATGAAAACTGGAACGATATCTACGATCAGTGGGAAGCGCGTATGGGTGCGCTGATCAAGGATATGAGCGCCATAGAAATTCCCGAACTACCTGAAATCGAAGATGAAGCCGTGGTGAAAGAAGCCCGCGGTATTGCGCAGAACCATTACGTACGCGAGGCCTATCACAAGGTCATCGATAACTATTCGGTCATGTGGCAACACCATTTTGAAATGCTGATGCTGGGCTACGGTGCCTACGTGGTGTTCTTCCAGTTCTGCAAACAGGCCTTTCCGGAAATTACCGACCAGACCGTGGCGCGCATGGTTGCCGGCATCGATGTGTTGATGTTCCGGCCGGATGATGAACTGAAGAAACTGGCCAAGCTGGCGGTAAAACTGGGCATTGATGACGTCTTTACCGATGACGGCAATCCCGATGTCATCCTGCCTGCTGTTGAAAGCAAGGGCGATGCAGGCAAACAGTGGCTCGATGCCCTGGCCGAGGCACGCGATCCCTGGTTCAACATCTCTACCGGCGACGGCTTTTACCATTTCGAGCGCAGCTGGAACGACGATCTCGCCGTGCCCCTGTCTGCCCTGCCCCATTACATCGAACTGGTGAAACAGGGCAACAACCTGGAGCGTCCTACTGAAGAGTTGCGCCAGGAGCGTGATCGCATCGTCAACGAATACCGGGAACTGCTGGGCAGTGACGAAGAGAAAACCGCCTTCGACCAGATGCTGGGCGTCTGTCACCTGGTCTTTCCCTACGTGGAAGACCACAAATTTTACTGCGAGCACTGGCTCACCACCTGCTTCTTCAACAAGATTCGCGACTTTGGCCACTTGCTGGTCAAGCAGGGCGTGATCGAGGAAGCCGATGACATTTTCCATATGCATCACACCGAGGTGAACCTGACGCTGGGCAATGTCATGAACGCCTGGGCGGCTGGCTCCGAACCGGTCAACACCGGCTACTGGCCACCGATCATTGCCGAGCGCAAACGCATGCTTGAAGTCATGAAACAGTGGCAGGCACCGCCGGCTATCGGCCCCATGCCGGAGAATATCGAAGATCCGGCCCTGCAAATGCTCTGGGGCATTACCACGGAAACCCTGCACAGCTGGGCGACACCGGATATCGTCAATGAAAATGAACTCAAGGGTTATGCTGCCTCACCCGGCATCATCGAAGGCACAGCCAAGGTCCTGCGTTCCATCAACGATTTTGGCCAGATCAAGGAAGGCGACATTCTCGTCGCCCCAATCACCCATCCCAGCTGGAGCCCGCTGTTCAGCAAAATCAGCGCCGCCGTCTCCGACATTGGCGGCACCATGTCCCACATGGCCATCGTGGCCCGCGAATACGGCATGCCCGCCGTCGTCGGCACGGGTGAAGCGACAAAACGCATCACGACAGGCCAGCGATTACGAGTGGATGGGGATCGGGGGATTGTGACGATACTGGAATAAGACCGATAAAGGGATAAAGGGCATGCGGTCCAGTCAGGACTGCTAGTTCAGGTAATCAAACCAGCAAAAAAGATCGCTGAATCAGAACTATCATTGATTCCCAACCTTTATCGCTTTATCGCTTTATCGTTTTATCGTTTTATCGAAAGAAAAATTACCGAAACCAAAAAAAACTATGACTTCCGAAAACATCCTCTGGTTCAAAGACATCTCGTTACAAGACCGCCCCCGCGTTGGTGGCAAAGGCGGCAGCCTGGGCGAGTTGTGTCGTGCGCGTATTCCGGTGCCTGATGGCTTCGTGATTACAACGGAAGCTTTCAGGACCTACCTGGATATCCTGGATGCCGAGCATGGTATACGTAAAAAGGTCGCAGGGCTGGATCCCGAGGATGTCACGACACTGAACAGCGTAACTGCTGACTTGCGCAGCCTGCTTATCAATACCCCCTTGCCCGATGAGCTCAATACAGCCATTACGACCCAGTGGCAGGCACTGGGTGATGCTGTGCCGGTCGCGGTTCGCTCCAGTGCCACCAGCGAAGACAGCGAGGAGGCCAGCTTTGCCGGCTTACAGGACACTTACCTGTGGCAGAAAACCGAAGCGCAGTTGCTGGAAGCGGTGAAGAAATGCTGGGCCAGTCTCTACAATCCCGAATCCGTGGCCTACCGGCTGAAACTGGGTTTGCCCGAAGACCAGCTGGCCATGGCCGTGGTGGTGCAAACCATGGTCAATTCACGTTGCTCGGGCGTCATGTTTACCCGCAGTCCGACCACGGGAGACCGCTCTGTCATCACCATCGAGGCCAGCTGGGGCCTGGGCTCCAGTATTGTCAGTGGCGAGGTGACCCCCGATAAATTCGTGGTCAACAAGATTACCGGTGACTTCAGCGCCAAGGATATCGCCAACAAGACCATGGAGCATGTGCCCGATGAAGACGGCGGTGTACTCGAGTTACCGGTAAAAGCTGATCGCCAGAATATTCCCAGTATTTCTGATGACGAAGTAAAAGCACTTGCCGAGATAGGCAGGCGCGTGGAAAAACATTATGGCCAGCCACAGGATATCGAGTGGGCCATCGACCAGGATGACAGTTTCCTGCTTTTGCAATCCCGTCCGGAAACAGTCTGGGCAGCACGCGACAAGGCACCGGTGGCCAAACCCACTGACAAGGCTTTCGGTCATATCTTCAATGTCCTGGGAGGTCAGAAAAAATGAGCCTGTCCTACCGTGATGTCCAGGATATCCTGAAAGTTCTCGATGACACCGATTACACGGAGATGACGCTGGAGACTGACAGTTTCACGCTGATGCTCAGACGCGGAGAAGGCGAGTGGACGCAGGAAACAGGAACAAGGAGCAAGGAACAAGGAACAAGGGTTGCTTCGATTGTGTCCGAAGAAACGAAACAGGAACCGGCTCCTTCGGAGGAAGGTTTGGTGGATGTGCGGGCGCCGATGGTCGGCACCTTTTACCGCTCGCCAAAACCGGGGGCTGATGCCTTTGTGGAGATTGGTTCGGTGGTCAAAGACGATACCGTGATTGCCATCATTGAAGTCATGAAGCTGATGAATTCCATTCCGGCAAAAGCCAGCGGTGAAATCGTGGAAATCCTCGTGGAGGATGCCCAGTTCGTGGACAAGGGCCAGTTGTTGATGCGGGTCAGGCCCACCTGAGATGAATATCAATCGCCTGCTAGTCGCCAATCGTGGCGAAATTGCTGCCCGCATCATTCGTACCTGTCATGACCTGGGAATAGAAACGGTGCTGGCGGCCTCTGAAGCCGACCTGGATTCCATTCCTGCACGCATGGCAGGCTCAGTTATTTGCCTCGGACCACCCCCCTCTTCCCGCAGTTACCTGAACATCGAAGCTGTCATGGCCGCTGCCCGGCAGGCAGAAGTGGATGCCATTCATCCAGGCTATGGTTTCCTGTCTGAAAATGCCGCCCTCGCCAGTGCCTGTGAAGCAGACCAGGTTATTTTTATCGGCCCCACTATCGCTCAGCTTGATGCCATTGGTGACAAGCTCAAGGCCCGGGCCAATGCCCTGGAAGCAGGCCTGCCCGTGGTCCCTGGCGGTTCGGTCACCAACGTGGCCGAAGCGCAGCAACTGGCCAGTGATATCGGTTACCCGGTACTGATCAAGGCCGTCAGCGGTGGCGGGGGTCGCGGCATGAAAGTCGTGCATGATCCGGCCGTGCTGGCGGACACCATGAACCTGGCCCAGGCCGAGGCTGAAAATGCCTTTGGCGATGCCCGCATTTACCTGGAATGTTATGTCGCCAGCGGGCGTCATGTAGAAGTCCAGGTTTTGGGAGACGGGCAAGAGGTTGTCCACCTGGGCACGCGCGACTGTTCCATCCAGCGCCGCTACCAGAAACTGGTCGAGGAAGCTCCCGCCCCGCATCTTGATGACACACTGCGCGAAGCCATGCACGAGGCAGCCATTGCCTTTGCCAGGCACCTGGATTACCGCGGTGCCGGCACGCTGGAATTTCTTGTCGATACCGATCGCAACAGTTTCTACTTCCTGGAAATGAACGCCCGCATCCAGGTTGAACATCCGGTCACGGAAGCCATTACCGGCATTGATCTTGTTGCCCAGCAGATCCGTGTGGCCGAGGGCCGACCGCTGGGCATGACACAGGACGATATCAGTTTTTATGGCCATGCCATCGAATGCCGCCTCAATGCCGAGGATTGCCTGAACGATTTCCAACCCAGCCCGGGACATATCAACCGGGCAGTATTTCCCGCTGGCGAAGGCATCCGCCTGGACAGCCACGTGGAAAGTGGCGTGACCATTCCCCCGTTTTATGACTCCCTGCTGGGCAAACTCATTACCTGGGGCAACAACCGGGATGAGGCTGTCAGTCGCATGCAAGCGGCGCTCACTCGATGCCAACTGCAGGGAATCGAAAGCAACCTGGTCCTGCACCGCGCCATCCTCGCTGATACCGACTTTGTGAAGGGCGGTGTGGACACACAATTTTTACCGGCAAGGCTGGCCTCAGGCAACTGGCAACTGGCGGCCGGGCAACCGGAGGCCGGTCATGGCTGAACTGAAGCTGGTCGATGTCAGTATTCGTGATGGCAACCAGAGCCTGTGGAGCATGACAGGCCTGGGCACCAACCAGATCATGCAGGTGGCCCCAATCATGGAACGGGTGGGTTTCCGTGCCATCGACTTTACCTCATCGACCCACATGTCCATGGCCATTCGGTCCCACCAGGATGATCCCTGGGAACGCATCCGCCTGATGCATCGCGCCCTGCCCAATGTACCGCTGCAATTCATCTCCACGGGATTCCGCTTCATTTCCTGGGAAACCGCCGACCATGATTTCATGCGGCTGGCTTACCGCACCCTGATGAAAAACGGCATCGGCCGTTTTGTCCTGCTGGACCCCATGCATGATATGGATGCCCTCATGCAGGTGGCGCGCATCGTCAAGGAAGAAGGCGATGCCGAAAACATGGCAGCCCTGACCTACACCCTCAGCGAGGTCCATGACGATGCCTTCTACGCCAATTGCGCCCGGCAAATCGCCGCCTCCGGGGATTTCGACCTGCTCTATATCAAGGACCCCTCGGGCCTGCTGACCCCGGAACGGACCCGCACCCTGATCCCGGCAGTGAAAAAGGAAATCGGCAACCTGCCGCTGGAACTGCATTCCCACTGCACCATCGGCCTGTCCCAGTTCAATTACATGGTCGGGGCCGAACTGGGTATTGATGCCCTGCACGTGGCCGTGGGGCCACTGGCCCATGGTTCGTCCTTGCCCTGCGCCTCGCAAACCATCGCCAACCTGAAGACCCACGGTTACGAGGTGGATGCCGACGAGAACGCCCTGAAGGAAATGGAAAACTTCTACTTTGCCCTGGCCAGGTCCGAAGGCTTGCCTTCGGGACAACCGCAGGCCTACGATGCCTCTTACCTGCGCCACCAGATAGCAGGCGGTGTTCTGACCACGACCAAAAGACAACTGGCCGAGCTGAAACTCGAGGACCGCTTCGAGGAAGTCATGAGTGAAGTGGAACGCGTGCGGCGTGAACTGGGCTCTCCCATCATGGTCACGCCCTTTCCCCAGATTGTGACCACGCAGGCCATGTTCAATGTCATGGGAGATGAGCGGTATGCCCAGATCCCGGACCAGGCCATCCGTTATGTGCTCGGCCGCTTCGGGCGCCCCACAGCACCCGTGGACCAGAATGTCCTGGACCGCATCATGTCACTGCCACGCACGAAGGAAATAGAAAACGAGCCCATCATGATGACGCTGAAAGAACGCCGCAGCCGTTTTCCGAAAAGCATGAGTGATGAAGAATTCCTGTTGCGGGCCGTGATGTCGCCGGAGCTGATTGATGGCATGCAGACACGGTCACCCGACCAGTTGCATTACAATCCGTCACTGGCGCCTGTGCTGAATCTGCTCAAGGGCATGAAAGAAAAAAAGACGCCATCCTATTTTTCTGTGAAACAGCCGGACTTCAGTCTTACCCTGAATACCGGCGGCACGGAAACAACGAATAATTCCTGATGGGTACAACTATGAAACATTTTCATTTCGCACTGGTTTTAACCCTGTGTTTATCCATGCCCCTGATGGCGCAATCCGATGTGGAAGGGGAAGCCGAAGCTGTGTTCGCCACCTTCCTGGAAGCCATGACCAACGGGGATGACGAAACCCTCGCCAGCCTGTTCGCCGAGGATGCCTTGTTCTGGGGGACCGGCTCGCAGAGCCTGGTGACGACACCTGCAGGTGTGCAAGCCTACTTCGAACCAGTCGGCCGTTTTTCGCCAGGTGCCAATGTTGCCGGAGCCCTGGATGTCGAAATCAGGGCCCTGGGCAGCGATATGGTGATGGTGTCAGGCATGTGGGACATCCTTCCACAGGGACAGACTACGGCCGTGCCCATGCGAGTGAGTATGCTCTTGGCCTTGCGCAATGGGGAATGGAAAATTATCCAGTTTCATAATTCCACCGTCCCAGGCTGAGTGTGTGCTGGAACAGCCCTGCCTACTGGTAGGCCTTGATTTCCCGGTTGAGCCGGCGAATCTTGTCTGACAGGTCGATGATGATATTGCTGAGCAATTTCTCTCTCAGATCGCCATAACCCTTTTTGAGATCACCGTCGTACACCTCAAAGGGCAGTTCATAACAATCCACGTGATTGCATGCCGTGATAGTGGCAGAGCGGTGCTGGTGATCAATGAGGGTAATTTCGCGAAAAGAACGGCCCGCAGTCAGTGTGGCGATACGTTGTTCCCCCCCTTTCTTGCTGCCATGGACCGTAACACTGACATCACCTTCCAGGATGAAGAATAACGAAGAGGAAGCCTCTCCTTCGCTGACAATGATCTCCCCTTTCTCATAGGACTTCATTTCCATTTTGGCTGCCAGCAGATCCAGTTCCACATCACTGAACCCGCGCAAGAGCACCTGGTCCTTCAGCAAGGTCCTGTGCACAGCACCGTCATTGTTGAGCAGTTGCGCCAGCAAGTTGTTCTCACACCATTCCAGGGCATAATCCAGCACATCACTGCCATTGAAGCAGGTAACCTCGTCAAACACTTCCTTTTCGATCAAAGGCTTGAGCAACTTGTTTATCTGGTAATTGGTATTGATGAAAAATATTTTGCACTTTCTGTCCTGGCACACATTGACCAGGCCACTGAGCAGGAGGGTTATGACAATGGGCTGGATGCCTTTGAGCGCATCATGACCTACCTCGACAACAATCCTGCGACCCGGCCGTCAGACAGGGTCAGGGTCCAGATGGAACTGGCGGATTGGCACCTGTTGTTCTGGCTACCCGGTGCTGCGCGCCAGGCCTATAGCGAGGCTTATGCCCTGGCCCGGGAGCTGGGCATCGGGGAAGACGAAATACAGGCCCGGTTCAGTCCTGATCTTCCCATACAGTTGCCCCTGTTTACCGCCCGCCCAAACAGCCGTGAAAAATTTGGTATCAGTCCGGATGAAGAGCTGGCGTATGACGGCTACGTTGATATGGAGTTCTCACTGAGCAGGAATGGCTCGGCCAGGCATATCAGGATGCTCAACAAGGCGGAAGGTACCTCCTATGAAATGGAAGAACACATGCAGCGCTACCTGAAAAATTCACCCTTCCGCCCCTATATCGTGGATGGTGAAACCACCGGCCGCGACAATGTCAGAATGCGTTTCTATTACGCTTACCTGTAAGTGCTGTTCTACCCCTGATTATTCTGCATAAAACACAGAATCAAAAAATTCTGTCATCTCCTGGATATAGGGCACACCGAACCGTGCGAAGGTGTCTCGTGTGACCTGGTCAGGTTTCCAGTCAAAAAAGGCGTGGCTGGCGTGAGGAACCTGGTCGTAGCGCACGCGCTGGTTTTTTGCCGACAGGGCTTTCACGTATTCCGTGACCATGGTGTCGGAGATCAGCGGGTCTGCAGTACCCCGGGTCAGGTAATGCGGTACGGCGCGTTCTGATTCATCGGGGATATGGTTGATCGGGGCAATGGCACGGGCAAAGGCAGGATCACTGCCGGGTTCCTGGGCCCAGGTCAGGCCCGGTCCGCCGTCGTACATCTCACTGGAAAATACACCATAACTGGGCGCTGCTGCCTGCACCGCCTGCATGATGTCACTGCGGACCTGGTCAACAGATTTGCCGGCAGGCAGATACGATGGCAGAAATTCAAACACACCGGCTTTTTCACCAAACCCGCCATCTCCGATCAGGTGTGCCATGGTGGCTGCTGCGGCTGACAGGTGGCCACCGGCGCTGTCACCCGTGACAGCGATGCGTGAGGCATCACCACCATATTGTTCGGCATGTTCCTGGAGATGGGCAATGGCACCAAACACATCGTTGATCAAATCGTCCATCGTATTGGGCTGGCTGTCACCATCGAGCGTTGATATCCAGCGGTAATCCATACTGGCCACCACATAACGTCCGATGCGCACTATTTCCCTGGCCATACCGCGCATAATGTCCTCGGTGTTGGCGCGCCAGCCACCGCCGTGAATGATGAGCACGATGGGCAGGTTGTCAGCACCCTGAGGCGTCCAGACATCATAGTCCAGGGCTTTGACTCCGGGTTGTGCGTAGACAATGTCCTGGCGCACGGTAAACCCGTCGAAGTGTTTTTCTGGCAGAAAAAGCGCACTGATGGCCACGTCCTGGGTCGGGGCAAAGGTCAGTGTTTGTTCCATGGATTCCATGTACATGGTGCCAAAGACACCGAGCTCTTCATAATAGGTGGCATCCACTGCATAGCCGCGGTCGGGTGTAGCGGTAACCTGCAGCCGGGTGCCTGCCGGAATCCTGCCATCAGATGGCAAAGTCGGATCCACCCGCAAGCTGCCATGTTCAGGTGGTTTGACGGTAACGGTCACCATGTCCTGCTGTGCAAAGGCAGGTTGCAGCAGGCAGGTGATGACCAGGGCGGTCAGGGTATGAATCAGTCTGGCAGTTTTCATGAAGTTTCCCTTGTTCTTTTTTTATTCCGGGTAGGTAAAAATAGCATAATTGCTGTAATGAATTACATGATCGTGCTGAGTCGACTGAATACCATTTCGGGGGTGGTTTCCTTCAGGCAGCGGTGATCATGCAGGCAATGTCCCTTGTTGCAGGCAGGGTCGCAGGCGAAGCTGCCCGTGACCATTTCACTGCGGGCGCCAAGCGGTCCCCAGATGGCGCTGTTGGTGGGCCCCCAGATAACACACCCCGGTATGCCCAGGGCTGAACCCAGGTGAAACGGCCCACTGTCATTGCCCACCATGGCCCGGCACTTTCGCAGGAACAAGGCCAACTCTGCCAGGGACAATTCGTTGCACAGGTTTACAGGTGCGGGAATATTCCTGGTAGCCAGCAGGGCGATGATGTCCTGGTTGGCCCTGGCATCACTGTCACCGGCACCGATCAGCACTGGTTGCGTGCCGGCTGCGTGTATTTTCCCAGCCAGTGCAGCCATGTGTTCCAGCGGCCAGCGTTTGTAGGTCTTGGTTGCGCCGGCATGCAACGCGATAAGCGCCTTGTCCGGTGCCAGCCCGTTGCGGACAAGTTTTTCCTCCAGGGGCGGGGACTCTTCCAGTTTCAAATCAAGATAGGAAACCGGGGGCTGTGCCATGCCCAGGGCGGCAAACACCTCGTAAAAACTGTACCAGCGATGCTCCTCGCCGACCGGGCGCCGTTCAAACTGCACCGGCACCACGTGGTCATAACCCCGTCGATGACGGGCGGGACTGCATCCCAGGGTGAACGCGGCGCCACTGAGGCGGGTGAGGTGGGAGGTGGCTGAATCTTCCTCGATATTGAATGCCAGGTTAGCCTTGAAGCCCCTGAGCGTTTTCAATGTTCGGCGGTACAGGGCAATTTTTTTCCACAAGCCCGCGTTATTAATGGCGCGGCGGGGGAAAAAAACCAATTGGGTTTCCGGAAAGCTGTCCTGGCACAATTCCTGGAAGCTGGCATCCAGGACGATGAGAAGTTCTATACCCTGCTGGCGACAATGGGCGGCATAGGCCTGCATCAGTCCACCGGCAATCAACAGGTTGCCCAGATACTTGGTCGGATTGACCAGGATGACCCTGCGGGGATTGGCTGGAACCGGTTTATTCACCATCCTGGTAAAGTGCCATCAGTTCACCAACATTGGCAACTGAAATATCCGGCCAGGTGGATTTGTCACGATTATCAAAGGCATGGGGACCACCGGTACCGGAATGGACATAAATCGCCATGGCGCCATTATCCCGGGCCATGGGCACTTCCAGGTTGGCATCGTCGCCGACGACAGCAATTTCCTCGACCTTGAAGCCCAGGTGCCTGGCTGCGGATTCAATGGCATAGACCGAGGGTTTGCCCAGAACGATGGCCTGCTTGCCAGTCAGGGGTTTGAGCGCGGCAGACAGGGCGCAGGAGGTGCCGATACCGGGACCATTGGCGGTGGCAAAAAACGGCACATCGGAAGCCGTGTACAGCTCGGCACCATCGCGACAGGCAAACCAGGCATTTTCGATATCCCTGAAACCAAATTCGCGGTACCAGCCGATGTAAACGGCATATACCGGTCCGGCATAGTCATCGCTGGACAGCACCACCTCGATGCCCAGGTCTTCCAGGGGCTGCCAGACCCCCGGGCATCCCAGTACCATGACTTTTTTGCAGCCGTGCTGGACAAAGTAGTCAGCGGCCACGCTGCTGGGCGTCATCATGGTATGGCTGGCCATGGGGATGCCTGCCTCGCTGAGCACATCGACATAGTCTGCAGGTGAGCGGGCCGTGCCATTGGTCATGACCACGTAGGGAATGCCCTGGTCGATCAGCAGGTTAATGAAATCAGCTGCACCGGGCAGCATCTTCATGTTGTTGTTTTTCTTGTCACCCAGGATGAGGGTGCCATCCATGTCAAATACGAATCCACGGATGGATTTCAGTCTTGCTTTTACATCAGTTGTCATGGGATGCCCGTTTATGGTTATTTTTTGGCGCGATCTATGGCTTCGGATATCAGGGCTTTTGCCATGCCGGCATCACGCCAGTCCCCGATTTTCACCCACTTGCCCGGTTCCAGGTCCTTGTAGTGCTCGAAAAAATGCTCGATCTGGTCGAGGGTGATTTTCGGCAGGTCGGAAAAATCGTAAATACCTTCATAGCGTTTGGTCAGATGAGGAGAGGGCACGGAAATGATTTTTTCATCCATGCCGGCATTGTCTTCCATCACCAGAACACCGATGGGCCTGACGTTGATCACGCAGCCTGTCATCAGTGGCCGGGTATTGCAGACCATGACGTCGATGGGATCGCCGTCTTCTGACAGGGTATGGGGAACAAAGCCATAATTGCCCGGGTAGGTCATCGGGGTATACAGGAACCGGTCGACGACCATGGTTCCCCAGTCCTTGTTGAGTTCGTACTTGATGGGTTGTCCGCCGATGGGGACTTCGATTATGACGTTCAGATCTTCGGGGGGATTGTCACCAATGGTGATGGCATCCAATTGCATAGTGGGGCCTCTACCGGCCTTGTTGCACGCTGCAGGCTGGCTGGAAAATGTTGACCGGAGCGGCTCCGGTTATGTAAGACTCTTGTAAGGTTTTATCAGGATAATGGGCTATCCAGGGCATGCATTTTATAAGAATCGGCCCTCGAATTCAGCTTATCTCTTGAAATCAGGAGCAGTAAAAAACCTGTATTCCCCTTTTGGGCCTTGGCTCTGTAAACGTGCACCTTTTTTTCCCGTGACCGCAGGAGGTCTCTATGGAAACGCTGGTCTGGAATAACGCGATGCTGGCTTCCGGCATCATCCTCGCGGTCACCTTCATCGGTATCTTCACGGAAGGCCTGCATGGCTTTCACCGGGCCAAATTTGCCCTGGCAGGCGCCGGCCTCATGGTCCTGGCGGGCCAGTATTTTGGCTTTTACAGCCCCAAACTGGCTATCGAAGCTATCGACTGGAATGTGGTGTTCCTGCTGGGCTGCATGATGACGATTGTAGCCATCATGATACCCACGGGGGGGGGCCAGGCCCTGGCCTATAAAATTGCGGATATCAGCCAGGGTCGCTTGTTCCTGCTGCTGGTGATGATGGGCTCCCTGGTCACCATCTTGTCACTGCTACTGGACAACGTGACCACCGTGGTGATCTTCGGTCCGCTCATTATTCTCATCTGCCAGACCCTGGAAGTCAGTCCCATTCCCTTCCTGCTGGCAGCAGCGCTGCTGTCGGACACCGGTGGTGTGGCGACCCTGGTTGGCGACCCGCCAAACCTGATGATTGGTTCAGCCGCAGGTATTGCGGCTTTTCGCCGTCACTGGAAATCTGTGCCGATGCCACTGCCCATGGCGCCCAGGGTATTCAGTTGGCACGTGCCTCCCACGACGAATTCGCCCAATCTGTTGGCGTCAATTCCGGCGCGGTACTGACCGACAGCATCGTCAGCTTCTCGGTACCGCTGGATGATCCTGGCCAGGCTTCCTGTATTGTGCCGGTAATCAAGTCAGCCAATGCGCCTGTTGGCTGTGGGTCCACTTCAGCACCGGCGCAGCCCATTTCCCAGGCCCCGGCACAGCCCGCGCAAGCTGTTGCAGCGGTAGTGCAGAACCCGCCCCCGGTAGTGCAGCCGGCCAACCCGCAGCCGCCCGAAGTGCTCAATGCTCTTGGTGCGGTGGAGCCTACCAAGCAACAAGAGGTGGCTAACGTGCTGGATAGGTTGACCCAGGATGTCTCTCTGGTGAATTCTCTTTCCGCTGTGTTATCCACTGGCGATCCAATTGGCTTGCCCACATCCGCTTTCACTTCTGCAAAACAGATCTGTGACGATATCCAACCAGTTGGCACCGACCTCTATGGCCCGACATGCTCTCTGGATTTTGGACAAGGTATGTGCCCGATAGACCTACAAGGTAACCAGATTACGGATGCGGCATCCTTTTGCTACATGGCAGAAATGTGCCAGGTATACTGTGGCTATACTGAACCGGCCTCGGATGCCGTCAGGGAATCCCTTTTCTGGGGACTGTATGCCCAGTTGAAGCAAAACTACCAGGATCGTGTCCAGGGCGCATGCCGTAATGTTGCCGACTATGACGCTCAGATCGCAGCCGGCCAGAGACCCTATTAATGTGAAACATGATCTACGCTAATTCCACCCTAGCCCATTCCAGAAAAACCGGCTTCACCCTGCTGGAGCTGATGTTCACGATCGCCATCGTCGCACTGCTCGGTGCAGTGGCTGTGCCTACCTACGATTACTTCCTACGCAAGTCACAGGCTTCCGAGGTGCTGCTGAGTTATGATGCCTTGCGTGAGAGTATTCAGGCTGAACTGGCCCTGGGAGCCGTCAGTGACTGCAGTACCCTGGCAGACAGGACCCGCGTCAGCCTCGGGCATGATTATGTGGACTTGAGCCTGGTGTTAGAAACCTCAGGCAGTCAGACAGATGCCGGCTATCATCCAGCCCTGCATGTCTGTGCCAGCAATGACAGTCAGGGTATAGAGGGCGTCAGCATCGCGAATGCGCTCCATGATGAATTCTCGCTTACTGGCAGTATCAGTCCTGGGGCGGTGCTGACAGAAAGTATCGTCAGTTTTTCCGTGCCCATTGGCAGTGCTAACCAGGCCGCATGCATGATCGCCCCACAGGCCGTGACAGCAGTCACCCCCTGCGGTCCCGGCGCCACGATTCCGCCAACACAGCCACAGCCTGCTATATCGCAGGCTCCAACAGTTTTGCCGGTACTGCCATTGCCGTGCCGGCTGGCATTGCTCTCACCTAGGAAGCCTCCCAGGCAGTCAATGAATTCAATGCGCTGGCCAACAGCGGACAGCCGGCGGACCTGGCCAAAGTGCTGGATCTGGCCCAGCGTCTACCGCCCGCCTTGAAGACTTCATCCATTCCAGGCTCCCTGCTGGCGGCACAGCAGTACGATCGCTGTAACATCAACCCTGGCCAGGCCTGCCAGGATAATTACCTGGGGAGTTGCAGTGCAGACTTCGGGACGGCTATGTGCAGCACCTGCCCGGGTGCCATGGTCTGCGCCTCATCCTGCAACCTGTGCCAGGGAGTGACCCCGGAAATGCAGGAGTACTATGACCGCAACTGGCAGCAGATGCTGCAACAGGCGAATGCTGCACCCTGAAAAAACTGTCAGTCCTGATTTACAGCCGGTATGTTGCGTTTGTCTGAAACACTGACCAATATCGCCACGATGGCGGATACCACAAAGGCTGGCAGCAGCACATCCAGGGCATTCAGGTAGGTGACCCCGTTTTCCCAACCCGCAGCCACAAACAGTGGCGGTACCACGAACTTGAAGACGATGGTCGCCAGGAAACCGGTGATCATGGCGCACTTTGCCGCCAACGCCGTCATTTTGCGCCAGCACAGGCTGAGGATGATGACGGGGCAGAACGTGGCAGCGATGCCGGACCAGCCGAAAATAACGACCCAGAAAATGCCGTTGTCGATGTCATACATCAGAATGCCGATGCCGATCCCGAACGACAGAAGGGCCAGCACCACAGTCACCTTGCGACTCAGTGACATGAGCAACTTATCACTCATATCCGGGTGCCGGGTCTTTTGCCAGTAATCACGCACCGCAGAACTTGAAGCCACTACCAGCAGGGAATCGATCGTGGACATGATTGCCGAGAGCACCATGGCGATGTAGACACCGGCAAAAAATGGCAACAGCAATGCCTGGGACATCACCGGCAGTATGTTATCGGGATCAAAACCCAGGTCGGCATCCGTGAACAGCGCCCTGCCCGTCATGCCCAGCAGCACTGCCCCGGTATCGGCCAGAAAGGTCCAGGCCAGGGCCACCATCGCGCCCTTGTTGATCTGGTCTTCATCGCGAATGGAAATAAAGCGCACGAATACCTGAGGTGAGCCAAGAAAACCGATGCCGATGGCAAGAAAACCCAGTGTCTGGAATAACGCCAGCGTGGTCCAGCCCTGCCCCCCTGTCATGGTCAGATGGCCGGGAAACTCCGCGGCCAGTGTATTGAAAATATTGGTGATACCACCGGCTTCCAGGATACCGACCAGGGGTAACAACACCAGGCCAGTCACCATGAGCAGCCCCTGGAACACATCCGACCATACCACGGCAATAAAACCACCCCTGGTGATATAGAGCAGAACGACCAGAAAACCTATGGTGGCACCCAGGTAATGATTGATATCGAGAAAGGCATTGAAGGCCTTGCCGGTGGCAAAGACCTGGGAGCCGGCGTAGATAGGCACAAAGACCACCAGGGCTGCTGCGGCAATCAGTCTAAGACCATGCCCGTTATCCTGGAAACGCGATTCCAGGTAGTCCGGAATGGTGACGCTGTCGTAGTGGTCAGTCAGGCGTTTGAAGGGTTTGGCCATCCAGTACCAGGCGAGCCCCACGCCAAGCAACTCACCGGCCATGATCCACAAGCCCTGCAGGCCAAAGGCAAAGCCGGTGCCGGTAACCCCCAGCAACAACCAGGCGGACTCGCCGGTGGCACGGGCGGAAAAGGCCACATTGATAAAACCCAGTTTTTTACCGCCGGCATAATAGTCGCGAATGTCGTGCATTCGCTTCGAGGCCAGGTAGCCTATAAACAGGAGGATGCCGCAGTAGACGAAAACGGCGGAGGATTTTAAAAACAGGTCGTCGATAAGCGCCTCCTACTGACCGGGAGAAAGGTAAGCCCCCAAATCGGCCAGATCCTTGTCACTGATTTCCGTCTTGCGGAAAAACGGCATGATTTTCACGCCGTTGCGGACATAGAATTCGACCAGTTCCGGTGTCAGGTCCAGGCGTTCTTCAAGAACTGCGGGCTTCTCTCCCTGGTAAAGTATTTCCAGCGCAGAGGTTCCCGGATGCTTGCGTCCGCCAGGAGCGTGGCAAGGGGAACACCAGTGTTCATAGACTTCCTTGCCGTGGGCAGCATCCTGCGCCTGTACCTGGCCGGCGCCAAGCACCAGCAATGCGATGAAAAGCTTACGCATTGTCCTCATCCTCCCTGAGATGTTTCGGCCAGATGCCATAGCGACCAGCGGAGATAATACCGTTGGGATCAATGGCATCCTTCAGGCGTTGCTGTAATCTCAGTAAAGCATGGTCATTGAAGGAATAGGCCTGCGCACAATCGTCCATGAAGGCGGTGTGGGTACGGTACTCGCCCCAACCATGTTCGGCCGCCACTTTCACCAGTTCACGGAATATTTCCCGGGTCTTGCGGTTGGTGTCCTGGTCACGGGTGACGGTAAAGCCCACCAGGATCGTAAAGGTACGCTGGTGATAGGAGTACGGCGGTACGTTGAATACCGTACTGCCTCCCATTTCCCTGAGCACCCTGCCCAACACTTTATTGGATTCCAGTACGGCCTCGCCGGTCATGGGCACCACGGGTGAAAAACCCAGGTGACCACTGCTGCCTGTGGGATTGAAATTGGAGCGATTGCCCAGCTGGAACACGGACATGGACGGCACACCGAGATGGTTTTCGTCCTGGGTCTGCATCAGTTCCTCATAGGGCATGGGAAAATCAAGATTCTCACCGTCCGTAAAACGCACACCCTCAATGTGGGCGAACTGGCGCTTTACATGTTCCCAGGATTCATCAACGATGCCCCGGGGGCCATAGAACTTGAACTGGGATGCCCAGAATGGGGTATCAATACTGCGGGCAAATTCATCAAGGATACGGATGTCTTCTTCGTTGGCCCGATCATAACGTTCCGCCATTTCCGGGTTCTGGCCCAGCACAAACTGTATAGGTGACTGCACACCCGCATTGGTGTTGAGGATGCCGCTGTACATCATTTTAGCCGTAATCCTGACCAGTTCATGGACGTCGTTGTAGCCCATGACCTGAACGGAGCCGGAACGATAGGCTTCCGGTGCCGGGTAGAGCCAGAAGCCCATCTTGGTGACCACGCCGAAATTGGACTGGGCAAACAGGCCATCCATCCAGGGACCATAACCCCAGCGATACTGCTGCCAGGTTTCCGCGTTGGGCAACGCGCCCATGCCCGTGCGCACGATGTCACCATCGGCCAGCACCACTTCCATGCCGCAATGGGCCTCGAAATGATCGCGGTAGGGATTCACGGTATAACCCACACCGTGATCCAGGGCATTGCCCACCAGGCTGCCCCAGCCCGGGTCGGGACAGTCGATCCACAGATCCAGGCCGCGCTCCTGGATGTAGTTGTACAGATCAAAATAGGAGACACCCGGTTCGACCAGGGCGAAGGCATTGTCTTCGTTCACCTCGATGATGCGGTTCATGCGTTTAAGGTCCAGCACCACGGAACCGTTCAGTACCGGGGCCGAGCCGCCGTAGCCCAGGTTCTTGCCCGTGGAGACGGGATAAACCGGCACCTGGTAGGCATTGCAGATTCTCATCAAGGCCTGTACTTCGTCGGCAGACTGAGGGGCCAGGGCGATGGACGGAATTTTTTCCTCCTCCTCACCCCAGAGCGGCGAATAGGCATCCCGGTACAGATCAACGTCAGCCTCATCGGTAAACACCCAGTCGGCACCAATGGCTGCCTCAAATTCGCTGACGGCGCGGTCAAAATCGGCTTGGCTGACGCCAGGGGGATATCTCATGAAAATTCCTCGTTAATGCTGTTCGTATTTTTAGTTTCAGGCAGGTGCAATGACCCACGCCACCAGGGGTTCGGCAGGTTCATTACTTGTAGTGGCCACCTCTTGCTGCCACTGAACCCGCAAGCGATGATCCCGGGCCAATTGTTCCAGGCAGAACAGCACGCTTGCGCCTGTGACGCCGGCAATGGGCTGTGGTGATTGTTGCCAGGCCCTGGACAGGTCCTGGCGCCAGAAACGGGTAATATCCCCTTCCAGGGTCACCATGGAAGCCGGTTTGCCGTCGAACATGCCTTGTAGTGAGCGGGCCAGGGAGGCACTGGCGGGAAAACGGGCGTCCTGGAGAATCCTGTAGACCCGGGGCCATGCTGGCAGGCTACCTGCCGATACCATGGCCTGGACCGGCAACAGGGAAACGGCGGAGGCACTGATGCCGATCTGGAGAAACTGCCTGCGATTGGTCATTATTTTTACTATTATTTTCAGTATGTTATAGCTGGCCAACAGGTTGTCAGCCCGGCAATAAGCGTATCATTTTTTGAATTGTGAAGTACACTTGCTGAAAGGACGGGCAGTAGCTCAATTTGAAATTTTTCGCGGCTTTAGCCGCGAACAGACTCGCCAGCTTAATTCAGACTGAGCCACTACCGAGGGATCGCCGCGACAAGGACAGCCTGGATCCGGATGAAGAAGAAACTGCAGACAAAAAAAAGCCGGCGTAAAAATGACACCGGCTTTTTAAGTACCTGGTTATTCAATCATCAGATGTAGGCATAAACCATCGTCAGCAGGCCCAGCACACATCCCAGGAAGACGCTGTGCTTGAAGGTAAAGCGGAACAGCCTGCCCTCCTCCGAACGTGTCATACCGGTTGCGGCGACTGCCACGGCAAGGCTTTGCAGGCTGATCATCTTGCCCATTACACCGCCGGCAGAGTTGGCAGAAGCCATCAACACGGGGCTCAGGCCCAGGGAGTTGGCAGTGACTACCTGCAGGTTACCAAACAGGGCGTTCGCCGAGGTGTCACTGCCGGTCAGGAAGACCGCCAGCCATCCCAGCATGGCGCTGAAGAAGGGGAACAGGCCGCCGGTAATGGCAAAGGCCAGGCCCAGGGTCACGGTCATACCGCTGTAATTCATCAGGTAGGACAGGCCAAGAACGGCAGCAATAGTGAACAGGGAGAACCCCAGTTGCTGAAGTACCGAGTACAGCAGTTTGAAATACTTCGCCGGGGAGACCCGGAACACAAAGGCTGCTGCCACGGTGGCCAGGGCACAGGCAGAGCCGCCTGCAGACAACCAGTTCAGGTTGTATACCGCACCATACGGGGTGGCAGATTCAACCACCGGCGCCATACGCTGGACCACGTTGTGCAGGCCCGGCCATTCTATGGCAATGGTGACACTGTCCAGGGTACCGCTGATGATGCCGGAGCCCCAGACCAGGACGAACAGCACCAGGAAAATATACGGTGACCAGGCATAGACTGTGCGGCCAAAACCGTGAGTCTGCACCTCCATGAAGCCCTGTGTTTCACCGGCCATGACAAAGTTGTCCTTCGGATGCCAGAGCTTGAGGAGGATTACCATGCCGATGATGGCCGTCATGGCGGCAACGATATCCACCAGCTCGGGACCGACATTATTGGATATGAGCAACTGCATGGATGAAAAACACAGACCGCAAACCGCCGCTGCCGGCAACACACCCTTGAGCGCCTTCCAACCTCCCATCACCATGACGAGATATGCCGGAATAAAGACGGAGATGGGTGCACACAGTCGGCCCACCCAGGCACTGAGTTCTTCAACCGGCAAACCGGTGACACTGGCCAGCGTGGTGACCGGCACACCGATGGAACCAAAGGCAACGGGAGCCGTATTGGCCAGCAGACAGATACCTGCCGCAAAGAAGGGTGAGAAGCCCAGCCCGGTCAGCATGGCTGCAGCGACGGCTACCGGCGTACCAAATCCTGCGGCCCCTTCAATAAAGGCACCCAGGGCAAAGGCAATCAGCATGGCCTGCAGGCGCCGGTCCGCCGTCACACCACCAATGGAATCCTTGATAATCTCGAAATTGCCGGTCTCCACCGTGATGCGGTAAAGGACCACTGCCCAGAACACGATCCAGCCAATGGGAAACAGGCCAAAGGCCGCGCCCATGGTGATGGAACTGACCGCCAAACCCGCCGGCATGCCATAGACACCGATAGCGACGACGATGGCAGCACCCAGGCCTGACATGGCAGCTACCCAGGCCGGTTTACGTAATACCCCGATCAGAATCAGCAGGACGAAGATCGGTACCGCGGCCAGGAGCGCTGAAAAGCCCAGGCTGTCGGCCACAGGAAGGTAATTTTGTTCCCACATGAAGAATTCCCCCGAATACAGTTGTTCTTGTTTTTCACGAAAACGGGACTGCTTGGTCAACAGTCAGACAAGGGGCAGATGATCTCGCAATAGGCCGCCGGGGTAAAGTGCCAATGCGGGCCAGTTTCCGCCATTTTTGTTACCTGGTTCCGCAGGCATAAACGGCAAATTTTAATTGCCGTGGAAACAGTTAATATACGCCGGTTAAAAGCTGCCTCTGACAGCTTACAGGAACCTATTATTCGCCCTATAGCCTAAGCACACAGGAAGTAACCATTAATGAACCCTCTTTTATTCTGGAAGTGTTGCCCATGACCAACAAGACTGTATTAATCGCTGCCGGACTTTGCGGTTTGCTGCTGGGCCTGTCTGTCTTCTTTTTTTCCGGAGAGGAAGAACCGCCTGCACCTGCACCGGAGCCTCTTCCCATCACCGAGCTAGTCCCGCCTCCCCCGGTCCAGTTGCAGGAACCCCGTACTGAACCCGACATTGTCCTGCCTGAAGAGCCCATCGTGACGACTGAACCGGAAGCACCCGCGGTAGTCGTGGAGGAACCCGTCGTGCCCGCACAGCCGGAGCCCGAACCAGAGACCTTGCCTGACCTGAATAACAGTGATGCCTTTGTTATGGAGAAGATAGCGGACTTCAGGAACAGTAACGCCATTTTGAATCAGCTGGCGTCCATGCAGATCATCCGCAAGTTCGTGGTACTGGTAGATGGTTTGAGCCGTGGCGGTGTTCCCGACCGGGACCTGCCTGTCACCCGCGCACCGGTGGATATGGACGTTACCCGGATCAACGAGGAGTTTTACCGGCTTGAGCCTGCTTCCTACGAACGCTTTACCCCACTGGTCAATACCTTTGCCGCCCTGGATAGCCAGCAGCTCGTCACACTCTACAGGCTGATGAAGCCACTGTTCGATAATGCCTATGCCGAGCTCGGCTACCCGGACAGAACCTTCAGCAACACATTGCAACAGGCCATGACCAATATCCAGGATGTCCAGTTGCCCCTGGGCGAAATCCTGTTAACCAGGCCCTCGGTAAATTATCACTTCGCCGATCCGGTCCTGGAAAGTCGTACTGACCTGGAAAAACTGTTCATTCGCATGGGGCCGGAAAACACGGCCAAGGTCCAGAGCAAGGTCAGGGAATTACGCACCTTGCTGGGCAGGACAGATGCCCGGTAACGCTCAGTCAGAAGGCTTTCCCAGGAAACTGACAGCGATATCCGGAAAATCCGTAAACACACCATCGACATCCGCCTGCCGGTAAAAGATATCCAGCAAATGCTGAAAATCCTGAGCATAGTCCGGTAACTGGTCCGGATCCCTGCGGAAGGTAAACGGGTGAACCTGCATGCCCGCCGCATGGGCAGCACGAACCAGCGAAGTAAACTGTAAGGCTTCCTGCGTTGAATCGGCCTGCACGATCATGTCCATGGCAGGCCCTACCCCATCGGCGTAGCGGGCAATTTCAGCCATGCCGCCAGATTCCAGCATCCAGTTGTAATCATAGGGTTGCCACTGGCCATCCTGTAAAACTAAGGTTTCCTGCCAGTCATTCCAGGCGATGAGCTGTACCAGTTTCACGGTCATGCCTGCAGCCGGCAGTAACTGCTGGTGTATGCGCTTGAGTTCTTCAAAATCGAACGTCTGCAGGTAGACAGGATCTTCGCTGCTGTCATACCCGTATTGAGCCAGAACCGAAATAATGGCTGCTGCCAGGTCCTTACCCTCCTGGTGATGAAACCAGGGAGACTTGGCTTCGACATAGATGCCGGCTTCCCTGCCCAGGGTCTTGTTCAGGCCCTGGATCAGTTCAATTTCCTCTGCCAGGGTATGGATACCAAACCGGGACTGGCCGGCTGGAAAGCGAATTGCCGCCTGCGGGCTTTCGCTCACACTCAACAATCGCAACTCTGCCAATGTGAAATCGATAACGTAGTGCCTGCCATCATCCCGTTCACGCCCGGGAAACTTCTCCGCCACGTCAGTGACCCGATCCAGAGTCAGGTCATGGAAAACCACGAGCTCATCATCTTGCGTCATCACCACGTCCTGTTCGATGTAATGCGCACCCTGGGCGTGTGCCAGGACCTTGGCCGGCAATGTATGCTCCGGCAGATAGCCACTGGCGCCACGGTGGGCAATAACGATTTTTCCATCGGTATTATCAGCAGCCACCACGTTATCTCCCAGTCCTGTCAGGATAATCAGGCACAACAGTGTAATAGCAGTTCGGGTCATGGCATTCTCCTGTTCGAAGAGCCTACTCTATTGGTTTCAAAGGCAGAATATCTAGACTGGAACGTGTGCGCCAGACCTGCCCCCTGGATCAGACTGTTAATTCATCATTTCCAGCTCGAATTCCAGCCTGATGAAAGCTAAAATGGATACAGCTTTCCAATCCGTAACATGACACGAACATTTTGAAAACAGAATTCCTGGGCAAGACCTTATCCGGCCCCTTTACCGTTCCCTCCGGCATCGTGACCTGTGCCGCTCCCATTATTCAACGCTTTTTTGACCAGATACCCGAAGTGGGCGTTCTGACAACAAAGAGCATCTGCATGGAACCGCGTGCCGGCTACCGTGAACCCATACTGAGCCAGTATGCACCGGGCTGTTTTGTGAATGCTGTCGGCCTGACCAATCCCGGTGCCGTCAGATCCGCTGAATTGATGTCGACCCTGGATATTCCCGATGACCGCTTCCTGCTGATTTCCATTTTTGGCGGTTCCGTGGAGGAGTACGTCGAGGTGGCGAAAATCCTCGCCCCCCATGGCGACGGACTGGAACTGAACCTGTCTTGCCCGCATGCCAAAGGCTACGGCATGGCTATGGGGCAGGATCCGGCACTGGTGCGGGAAATCACTGCCGCCGTGAAGGCAGCCGTCGATGTTCCGGTGATTCCGAAACTGACGCCCAATGTCCCGAATTTTGCCGAAATCGCCGAAGCCGCCGTTGCCGGTGGCGCCGATGCCCTGTGCGCTATCAATACCGTGGGGCCCGGCCAGCACACACGGCATGGCCATCCGGTGCTGAGCAATGGTGAAGGTGGGATGTCCGGCAAGGGAGTACTGCCCATTGCCCTGAAATGTGTCAGCCAGATCAGCCACCTGGATGTTCCCGTGATTGCCTGCGGTGGTCTTTCCAGCGCTGACAACATACGCTCTTTCCAGCAGGCCGGTGCCGATATCTTTGGTGTGGGCTCAGCCCTGATCGGCATGACCACTGATGAAATCGCGGATTATTTCAGTACCCTGGTCAGTGATCTTTCCGCAGGTACCGAGCAGGCCGAGACACTGGTACGTTATGACGTGGACATGGAATTCGCCCCGGTCACCCTGGTGGAAAACAAGCGTATCTGCGATGACATCTGCATCCTGACCTTTGACCGCAAGGTGTCAGTACAAGCGGGAGAATTCATCTTCCTCTGGGTACCGGGCCTGGGTGAAAAACCTTTTTCCGCCCTCACCGATGATCCTTTCTCCCTGGTCGTGATCAACCTGGGCCAGTTCACCGCAGTTCTCATGGACCTGCAACCGGGTACCGAAGCCTACGTACGTGGCCCCCATGGCATTGCCGTTGCTCCTCCCGAGGGATCAAGAATTATGGCTGTATCCGGAGGCACCGGCCTGGCCGCGGTCTACCAGATTGCCCGGGACTTCAAGGCCGCGGGACATGAAGCCGAGATATTTTTTGGTGCCCGCAGCAAGGAGCGACTCTACTTTATAGAAGAATGTGAAGCCGTGTGCCCGACCCACATAGCCACGGATGACGGCAGTGCCGGTTACCAGGGGGTCGTTACCGAGTTATTGCGCCAGCGTCTGGACGACATGAGCCAGTCGGAACTGGACAACCTGGTGTTCTATAACTGCGGCCCTGAACCCATGGTGCATGCGGCAGCAAAAGTACAAAAAGAATTTTGCAAACCTGGACAGATATTCAATGCCATCGATTACATGACCAAGTGCGGTGTGGGGATTTGCGGGGCCTGCAACTCACCGGACGGCCGCCGGCTGTGTGTGGATGGTCCTTACCTGGTCGATACCTGAGAAATCCGGGGCAATAAAAAAGGGATGCCTTGGCATCCCTTTTTTTGTGCTAACAGTATGGAACTAACCTGCGTAGACAGCCTGGGCAGCAGACACCGCCTTACCACTGTTGATCGGAGCACCCATGTCACTCAGGACAGCATCCAGGGCACCAAGGCACAACAGGACATTGGTCTTGCAGCAGCTCTCACCCATCAGGCCAATACGCCAGACCTTGCCGGCCAGCGCACCCAGGCCAGCGCCTATTTCCAGGTTGTAATCGTTCAGTAGTGCTGCACGTACCTTGGCTTCCTCGACACCGTCAGGCACAGTCACCGAGTTCAGTTGCGGCAGGCGATAATCGGCATCGACTACAAAGCTCATGCCCATGGCTTCAATGCCGGCTGCCAGCGCCTTGTGATGATAGGCGTGACGGGCCCAGGCATTCTCCAGCCCTTCTTCAGCCAGCATCACCAGGGATTCGTGAAGACCATACATGCTGTTGACCGGCGCCGTATGGTGGTAAGTCCTGCCACCCGTGCCGTCCCAGTAGCCCATCACCAGGCTCATATCCAGGAACCAGCTTTGTACCTTGCTTTTCCGGTTCTTGATGACTTCCACGGCGCGCTCGCCAAAGCTGACCGGGGAAATACCGGGAGGAGATGACAGGCACTTCTGGGTACCGGAATAAATGGCATCAATGCCCCAGCCATCCACATCAAGTTCGATACCACCCAGGCCGGTCACGCTGTCTACCAGGGAGAGGGCGTCGTGCTTGTGGGCAAGCTCGGTCAGGGTCTTGGCATCACTGCGGGCGCCCGTGGAGGTTTCGGCATGGACAAAGGCCAGCAGTTTGGCATCAGGATTGGCTTTCAGGGCTTCTTCCACCTTGTTGGGATCCACCGGGCTGCCCCAGTCATCCTGCACCATGATGGCTTCAGCACCGCAGCGCTCGACATTCTCTTTCATGCGGCCGCCAAACACGCCGTTCTGGCAGACAACCGCCTTGTCACCCGGCTCCAGAAGGTTGACGAAACATGACTCCATGCCGGCAGAGCCCGGTGCAGAAACCGGGATAGTCAGCTGGTTTTTGGTCTGGAAAGCGTATTGCAGCAAGCCCTTGATATCATCCATCAACTCCACGAAAGCCGGGTCCAGATGACCGATTGTTGGTGCACCCATGGCAGAGGTAACACGTGGGCTGACGTCAGATGGTCCTGGTCCCATCAGGGTACGCTTGGGCGGATGAAAGGATTTGCTCATGGTTATCCCTCGGTAAATGAAATTATTGAATGCTGGAAATAAAAAAAGCCGAGAAAACGGCTTTTTTTACTGAAGTTTTTAAAAACTTAATCTTCGTCGGCGTAGTCGAAATCTTCTTCTGGACGGTCAACCAGTTCGACGTAAGCCATTGGCGCCTTGTCACCGCTGCGCAGGCCGCACTTGATGATGCGCAGATAGCCTCCCGGGCGATCCGTGTAACGTGGTCCCAGTGTGCCGAACAACTTGCCCACTGTTTCCTTGTTACGTACGCGGTCAAATGCCAGGCGACGATTGGCGACGCTGTCATTCTTGGCCAGGGTGATCAGGGGCTCTGCGTAACCACGCAGTTCCTTGGCCTTGGCCAGGGTGGTCTTGATAATTTCGTGTTCAACCAGAGACGAGGTCATGTTGCGAAACATCGCTTTACGATGACTGGCGTTTCTGTTCAGTTGACGTCCGGAATGACGGTGACGCATGACTAGTTACCTGTTAAATCGCTAATTCTTTACTTAAGCGGCGCGGTCGTCGCCTTTCAGGCTGGACGGTGGCCAATTTTCCAGACGCAGGCCCAGGGAAAGACCCTTGGATGCCAGTACGTCCTTGATTTCAGTCAGTGACTTCTTGCCCAGGTTCGGGGTTTTCAGCAATTCGACTTCTGTGCGCTGAATCAGGTCACCGATGTAATAAATATTTTCTGCCTTCAGACAGTTGGCGGAACGTACGGTCAGTTCCAGGTCGTCTACCGGGCGCAGCAGGATCGGGTCAATCTTGTCTTCCTGCTCTTCCGGCTCCTTGATAGCATCATTCTGCAGGTCAACGAAAACACCCAGCTGATGCTGAAGAATCGTTGCTGCCTGGCGAATTGCTTCTTCCGGATCGATAGTACCGTTGGTTTCCAGTTCCAGGATCAGTTTGTCCAGGTCAGTACGCTGCTCAACACGGGCATTTTCTACAGCATAGGTCACACGGTTGACCGGTGTGTAGGAAGCATCAAGCATCAGTTTGCCTACGGCGCGGGATTCTTCTTCCTGGTCAATGCGGGCATCAGCCGGCACGTAACCGCGGCCAACACCAATCTTGATATGCATGTTGATGGCGCCGTTTTCGTTCAGGTTGCAGATCAGGTGCTCGGGATTAACGATCTCGACATCCTGCTCCAGGGTAATATCACCTGCAGTGACAGGACCTTTTCCACTCTTGTTAAGGTTAAGAACAACTTCTTCCTTACCTTCCAGAATGACAGCAAGGCCTTTCAGGTTAAGAATGATCTCTATGACATCTTCCTGAACACCTTCGATGGTGCTGTACTCATGAACAACGTCATCAATTTCCACTTCCTCAACCGCACAACCGGGCATGGAAGACAACAGGATCCTGCGCAGGGCATTGCCCAGAGTGTGACCGAAACCCCTTTCCAACGGCTCCAGTACTACTTTTGAATGACACTTATCAAATTCTTCTACCTGAATAACTTGGGGTGTCAGAAAGTTGGCTAACGAAATTTGCATGGAATCCCTCTCGGTCCTGGTAATGACTGATCGTTTACTTGGAGTAAAGCTCTACAATCAAGCTTTCGTTGATTTCAGCAGGCAGTTCTTCGCGTTCTGGTTTGCTTTTGAAAACACCTTCCATCTTGTCAGTGTTCACATCAATCCACTCTACTGCGGCACGAGCGGCAGCCTGATCCAGTGCAGACTTGATGCGCAACTGGTTCTTGGCTTTTTCACGGATTGAAATAACATCACCTTCAGAAACCTGGTAAGAAGCAATATTGACTGTCTGGCCGTTCACCTGGACAGCCTTGTGTGAAACCAGCTGCCTGGCTTCAGCGCGGGTAGCACCAAAACCGATACGATACACGACGTTATCCAGCCTGGACTCAAGCAACTGCAGCAGGTTTTCACCGGTAGCGCCTTTCAGACGTGCAGCTTCCTTGTAATAGTTACGGAACTGCTTTTCGAGCACGCCATACATACGACGAACTTTCTGCTTTTCGCGCAGCTGTACGCCGTAATCGGACAGACGTGAACGGCGGGCGCCGTGCTGTCCCGGAATGGTTTCCGCTTTACACTTATCATCCAGTGAGCGCACGCCGCTCTTCAGGAACAGATCAGTACCTTCCCTTCTGGACAATTTACACTTGGGGCCAATATAACGTGCCATATTCTTTTCCGGTTTCTCTTTTAACTCGTTTTACTTGAACAGTTGTTGTTTAAACCCTGCGACGCTTCGGCGGCCTGCAGCCGTTATGCGGAATCGGCGTAACATCAGTAATGTTGCTGATTTTCAGGCCACAGGCATTCAGGGCCCTGACAGCGGATTCACGACCGGGGCCGGGTCCATTTACCCGGACATCGATGTTTTTCAGGCTGTAGGTCTCAATAGCAGTTTTACCAGCACGTTCAGCAGCAACCTGTGCTGCGAAAGGAGTGCTCTTCCTGGAACCACGGAAACCGGAACCACCTGATGTTGCCCATGACAGGGCATTACCCTGGCGGTCGGTAATGGTAATAATGGTGTTGTTAAAGGACGCGTGGATATGGGCAACACCGTCATTGACGGCTGTCCTTGTTTTCTTGCGACCTTGTGTACCGGGTTTAGCCATTAATTGTATTCCTGTTTTAAACCTTCTGTCTTGATTGCCTTGACTGTTCTGTTTAGCTGTTTATTAGCTATCTGCTTATTACTTACTTGCGAATCGGTTTGCGTGGGCCTTTTCGGGTCCTGGCATTCGTCTTGGTGCGCTGGCCGTTAACCGGCAGGCTGCGACGATGGCGGATACCACGATAGGAACCCAGGTCCATGAGACGTTTGATGTTCATGGAAACCTCACGACGCAGGTCACCTTCAACTACCATCTTTCCGATTTCGTTACGCAGGGAGTCCAGCTGCTCTTCGCTCAGCTCGCTCACCTTGCTAGTCGGATTGATGCCTGTGGTGTCACACAGTGACTGAGCAGTAGTTGGTCCAATCCCATAGACATACCTCAGGGAGATCCCGATATGTTTGTTGTCTGGTATGTTGACACCGGCGATACGCGCCATAGCTTGTCTCCAAAGTTGCTGAGCTGGTCAGCCTTTCTGTTAAACTTCTTTAAAATCTTTACTTTTCAGTAAGTTAGCGTTTTAAATCCCTTGACCTGCTGCTTCAGGGTTGATCCTGAAAAAGGCCGCGTAGCTTATCGCCTGACCCTTTGAAAATCAACCGCTTAGGCGTACAAATCTAGCCCTGCCGCTGCTTGTGGCGAGGTTCCTTGCAGATCACTCTTACTACACCGCCACGCTTGATTACCTTGCAGTTGCGGCAGATTCTTTTGACTGATGCTCTGACTTTCATAAATTGCTCCAATACCCTTTATTGGCCCTTCAGGCCACCTGGCCAATATTCCTGTCGGCTTATCGTTTGAATGAGCCGATGTTGGATTTCTTCATCAATGATTCGTACTGGTGTGACATCAAGTGCGACTGCACCTGGGACATAAAGTCCATGCAAACCACCACAACAATCAGCAGTGAAGTACCACCCAGCTGGAACGGCACATTGGCCGCAACCTGCAAAAACTGTGGTAACAGACAGATCATGGTGATGTAAACGGCACCGAACATGGTGAGTCGGGTCATTACACTGTCCACGTAGTTAGCTGTCTGCTCTCCTGGACGAATACCGGGGATGAAAGCACCGGAACGCCTCAGGTTGTCCGCAATTTCCTTCGGGTTAAATACCAGCGAGGTATAAAAGAAACAAAACGCCACAATCAGGGTGGCAAAAACCAGTATGTACAAAGGCTGGCCAGGACCCAGAATAAGTGCCAGATCTGCCATCCACTCCATGCCTTCGTTCTGGCCAAACCACTGTCCCAGGGATGCCGGGAACAGCAGGAAAGAACTGGCAAAGATCGCCGGAATAACACCGGCCATGTTCACTTTCAGGGGCAGATGGCTTGACTGGCCCTGGTACATTTTGCGGCCCTGCTGACGCGGCGCATAGTTCACGGTAATACGACGCTGCGCTCTTTCAACAAAGACCACGACACCGATAACTGCCGCCGCAATAACCGCTACCACAAACAGGGCAAGCGGTGGAATCTGGCCTTCAGCGGCCTGTTCCAGTGACTGGCCAATGGCAGCCGGCAGACCGGCTACGATACCGGCGAAGATCAGCAGGGAAATGCCATTACCCACGCCTCTTTCTGTAATCTGTTCACCCAGCCACATCAGGAACATCGCACCTGTTACCAGGGAAACAAAGGCCGTGAAGTAGAAGCTGAAATTGGCTTCAAAGGCCAGCTGGGCCAACAGGCCAGTGGTGATCGCTACAGCCTGGATCGAGGCAAACAGCAAGGCACCGTAACGGGTGTACTGGCTGATCTTGCGGCGACCGGACTCACCTTCTTTCTTCAGTTGCTCGAGCTGCGGCGTAGTCGCCGTTAACAGCTGCATGATAATGCTGGCCGTAATGTAGGGCATGATGCCGAGAGCAAAAATACTCATACGCTCAATCGCACCACCGGAGAACATGTTGAACAGACCCAGGAAAGTCCCCTGGTTCTGGTTAAACAGTGCCTGCAACTGGTCCGGGTTGATGCCCGGTACAGGAATATGCGTACCGATGCGATACACAAAAATGGCAAACACGACGAATACCAGCCTGGCTTTTAGTTCAGCCAGCCCGTCGCCTTTACCTGGTCGCATACCCGCAGTTGCCATTAGTCAGACTTTCCTGATTACTCGTTGGTGGATTGTTCAGAATCTGCCGCATTGGCAGCTTTCTTTTCTTTCTTTGCTTTCGGGGCAGCAGGTTCAATTTCTGTAACCTTGCCGCCGGCAGCTTCAATCGCCGCTTGTGCACCCTTGGTGACACGAATACCTTCAACAGTCACTGCCTTGGTCACGTCGCCAGACAGCATGATCTTGACGCGCTTGGTGTTGCGATCGATCACGTTGGCCTTTTCCAGTGTTTCCAAGTTGACCAGTTCACCTTCAACCCTGTTCAGTTCGGAAGTGCGGACTTCAGCAGTAGTGCTGCCAATACGTGAGAAGAAACCGTACTTGGGCAGACGTTTCTGCAATGGCATCTGGCCGCCTTCAAAACCTGGACGCACCTTGCCACCGGAACGGGACTTCTGGCCTTTATGACCACGGCCACAGGTCTTGCCAAAGCCGCTGCCAATGCCACGGCCGACACGTTTCTTTTCCTGGACTGAACCAGGAACTGGAGCCAAAGTATTTAATCGCATGTCAGTCACTTCTATTTAAAATCGGTTGTCTGAAATTTCGTTATCTGTCTTAAAAATGGTTTTAGGCATCAGCGACTTCAACCAGGTGAATCACCTTGTTGATCATGCCGCGAACGGATGGAGTATCTTCAAGCTCCACGGTGTGACGAATACGCCTGAGCCCAAGGCCCTTGACGCACTGCCTGTGTTTCTCCAGGGCACCGATGGTGCTTTTCACCAGTGTCACTTTAACTTTTTTATCTGCCATGGGACTTTCCGTTGCTCTTGGCCGCTACTCCCGGCCGTTACTGTTTGGTACCTGTTACCGAAGCTTCCGTTAAAGCTAAAACAGGTCGTTATTCAATAATTTCTTCTATAGTCTTGCCACGCTTGGCTGCGACTTCTTCAGGTGCACGCATGTCCTGCAAACCCTTGAAAGTGGCACGAACCACGTTGACCGGGTTGGTTGAGCCATAGCACTTGGCCAGAACGTTATGAACACCAGCCAGTTCCAGGATGGCGCGCATGGCACCACCGGCAATAACGCCAGTACCTTCTGAAGCAGGCTGCATGTAGACCTTGGAAGCGCCATGACGTGCCTTGATTGGATACTGGAGAGTATCGCCATCAAGCTGGACACTGATCATGTTGCGACGGGCAGCTTCCATGGCTTTCTGGATAGCCAGAGGCACTTCGCGCGCCTTGCCACGACCAAAACCAACACGGCCCTTGCCATCACCAACAGCAGTCAATGCGGTAAAACCGAAAATACGGCCACCTTTCACCACCTTGGCTACACGGTTAACCTGGATCAGCTTTTCCTGCAGACCTTCTTCGTTCTTGTTCTGTTCGTTTTTAAATGCCATTTAAAACTCCAAACCGTTTTCACGAGCAGCATCAGCCAATGCTTTAACCCGGCCATGGTACTGGTAACCGCTACGATCAAAAGCCACGCTGGTAATACCGGCGGCCTTGGCCTTTTCGGCGATGTTTTTGCCTACTTCGGCAGCAGAAGCCACGTTACCGGACTTTTTCTCACCCAGGGAAGAAGCTGTGACCAATACCTTGTGGTCAGGAGAAATTACCTGCGCATAAATATGACGTGGGCTTCTGTATACGCAAAGGCGGTTTACCCGCAATTCGCTGATCTTTGCCCGCGCCCTCTTGGCACGTCTCAGACGAGATTTTTTCTTCTCGTTCATAGTCTTGTCTCTAGCCTCTTCTCTGTTAGCGCCGGAAACAGCCTTGCCACTTCCGGTCTTTGATATTAATTCAGTTACTTTTCTTTATGACGCTTTATTTCTTCTTCGCTTCTTTCCTGAACACACGTTCATCAGCGTAGCGAATACCTTTACCCTTGTAGGGCTCGGGCGGCCTGAATTTACGAATTTCCGCAGCAACCTGGCCCACTTGCTGTTTATCCGCACCCTTGATGACAATTTCTGTCTGGGTCGGAGTTTCAGCTGAAATTCCTTCTGGCAGCGCATAGTCGATCGGATGTGAATAGCCAACCACCAGGTTCAGAGTCTTGCCCTGTGCCTTGGCCCTGTAACCAACACCGATAAGTTCCAGTTTCTTTTCAAAGCCCGTGCTGACGCCTGTCACCATGCTGTTAAGCAGTGAACGGTAGGTACCTGTCATGGCAACAGCTTCCTTGCTTGCTTTTTTAGCAGACAACTTGAGCTGGTTTTCCTCGTTGACGATATCAACAAGCTCATTCAGCTGCACTTCAAGTGAACCGTTGCTGCCTTTTACAGAAACCAACCCGTTAGCGATGTTTACTTCAACGCCTTTGGGCAGATCTACTGGACTGTTTGCTATTCTGGACATAATCCTGCTCTTTTAAATTCGAATAACGCTATTTACTTTAAATGTCTTAAATACGTCTTAAAAAACAGTGCAGAGAATTTCGCCGCCAATACCGGCTTTCTTTGCAGCCTTGTCAGTCATCACACCCTTATTGGTGGATACCACGGAAATACCAAGGCCCTGTCTTACCTGTGGAATATCATCCTTGCCCTTGTAGTTACGCAGGCCGGGACGGCTGCCACGGCGAAGCTCTTCGATAACGGGCTTGCCATTGTGGTATTTCAGCTCAACTGTCAGCTCCGGCTTTACCAGGTCATCATTAACAGCATAACCACTGATATAGCCTTCCTGTTTCAATACATCCAGGATGGACTGCTTGATCTTGGAAGACGGGCAGGCAACGCTGGTCAGGCCGGCCATCTGGGCGTTCCTGATGCGTGTCAACAAATCTGCAATGGGGTCTGACATGCTCATATTCTTGTCTCTTTGTCTCTTGCCTTATTCTCTATACTTTCAGCGCTTCTAACGCTTCTAAAATGGTGAATTACCAGCTGGCCTTGGTCAGACCGGGTACATCACCTTTCATGGCGTGTTCCCTTAACTTGTTACGGCACAGGCCAAACTTGCGGAAAACACCGTGTGGTCGGCCAGTCACCTGGCAACGATTGCGCTGACGGCTCGGGCTGGCATCACGCGGCAGCTTCTGCAGCTTCACCTGTGCTTCCCACTTTTCCTCGTCAGAGGCGGTCGTGCTGTTCACGACTGCTTTGAGCGCGGCACGCTTTTCAGCGTACTTGGCAACGGTCTTGCTGCGCTTGTTTTCTCTTGCAATCATTGACTTTTTAGCCATTTGTCTTTGCTCTCTTCTGTAATTTCTTTATTTCTTAAAGGTTGCTTATGCAGCCTTCTGGCCGGATTCACGGAACGGGAACTTCATGGCCCGTAACAGCGCCCTGCCTTCATCGTCAGTCTTCGCTGTAGTAGTAATAGTGATATCCATACCACGCAAGGTATCAATCTTGTCGTATTCGATTTCCGGGAAAATAATCTGCTCGGTGACACCCATTGCGTAGTTACCACGACCATCAAAGGATTTCGGGCTCAGGCCACGAAAGTCCCTGATACGCGGAATAGCGATGGAAACCAGGCGGTCCAGGAATTCATACATGCGTTCACCGCGCAGGGTTACCTTGCAACCTACAGGCCAGCCGTCACGGATCTTGAAGCCGGCAATGGATTTGCGCGCCAGTGTCACTACAGGCTTCTGACCAGTCACCTGGGTCAGGTCATTCATGGCATTTTCCAGGACTTTCTTGTCGCCGAATTCGCCACTACCAATGTTCAGTACCACCTTGGTGATTTTTGGTACTTCCATAGGGTTCCTGTAGGAAAACTGATTAGTCAGTTCCTGGATCACTTCATTTTTGTAAACGTCTTTTAAACGCGCCATGATCTTTCCTGTAAATAGCCTGTATTAACCAGGCTTCTTCAATTATTTAGTCTGTTTAGCTTTTTTCAATCTATCTTCAATCTATCTTCAATCAATCGCCGAGTTGTCAGATTTAAATACCCTGACTCGCTTGCCATCAGCATCCTGCTGGATACCAACCCTGTCGGCCTTTTCGGTTTTCGGGTTGAAGATGGCTACGTTGGAAGCCTGGATCCCAGCTTCCTTTTCAACAATACCGCCCTGACGCCCGATATTCGGATTGGGCTTGGTATGGCGTTTCACCATGTTGATTCCGGACACAAGTACACGGCCATCATCCATCACACGGGTAATCTTGCCGCGTTTGCCCTTGTCCTTGCCGGCAATCACAATTACTTCGTCATCACGTTTCAGTTTCTGCATTGTTGCGATCTCTATCTCTATTCCTGCTCTCTGGCCTGGAAGCGACTTTCTTAAAGTACTTCGGGTGCCAGTGAAATAATTCTCATGAATTTCTCGGTACGCAGTTCGCGGGTAACCGGCCCGAAAACACGTGTACCAATAGGGGCATCCTGTGCATTCAGCAGGATTGCCGCATTGTCATCAAACTTGATCAGGGAACCGTCCGGGCGACGGACACCGCTCTTGGTACGTACTACCAATGCGTTCATTACCTGGCCTTTCTTGACCTTACCTCTTGGAATGGCATCTTTCACAGTGACCTTGATCACATCACCAATCCTGGCATAACGGCGATGCGAACCACCAAGTACCTTGATGCACATCACTTCTCTTGCACCGCTGTTGTCTGCCACAGCCAAATAGGACTGAACCTGTATCATCTTGCTTCTCCGGGCATCACGCCCTAATTACTATCCCGATTAAACTTAAATCCTGACCAGCTACCAGTTAAATCTTGGTGGCTTTTTCGTCAACGGAAACCAACGCCCAGGTCTTGGTTTTGGAAATGGGCCTGACTTCCTTGATGGTGACCTTGTCGCCTTCAGAACACTCATTGCTCTCATCATGAGCATGAAGCTTGGAAGACTTGGTCACGTACTTGCCATACACAGGATGCCTTTCACGCCTTTCAACCAGCACGGTGATGGACTTGTCCATCTTGTTACTGACAACCCTGCCAGTTGCTGTACGAGCAACCTTGGCTTCGGCATTCTCTGTAATATTCGCTTCTGTCATTTTCTAAACCTGTAATAACCTTTATAGACTCTTTAATAGACTCTTTACTTGGCCTTCTCGTTAATCAGGGTCTTTACCCTGGCAATATCTTTGCGGACAACACCGATGAGATGAGTCTGACCCAACTGACCGGTCGATTGCTGCATACGGTGGTTAAACTGGTCCTTGTACAGTGCGTTCAGAATCTCATTGAGTTCTTCAACGCTCTTTTCACGCAGTTCACTAGTTTCATACTTGGCCATTACATCACCACCCTTTTCTCAAACTTGGTACGAAACGGCAGTTTTGCCGCAGCAAGTGAGAATGCTTCTGCAGCCAGCTCTTCGCTGACGCCTTCGATTTCAAACAGCACCTTGCCCGGCTGAATCTGGGCTACCCAGTATTCAACACTACCCTTACCTTTACCCTGGCGAACTTCCAGAGGCTTCTGGGTAATCGGCTTGTCAGGAAACACGCGGATCCAGATTTTTCCGCCACGTTTTACGTGACGAGTCAACGCACGACGTGCAGACTCAATCTGGCGTGCAGTCAAACGGCCTCGGCCCAGGGCCTTCAGGCCATAATCGCCGAAACTAATGCTGCTGCCACGATGAGCCAGGCCACGGTTGCGGCCCTTCATCTGCTTGCGGAATTTAGTACGTTTCGGTTGTAACATCCTGGACTACCTCTTAAGAATTCTTTTTAGGCTCAGTAGCCATCACTTCATCAGTATTCAAAACTTCACCCTTGAAGATCCATACCTTGACACCGATGATGCCGTAGGTTGTCAGAGCTTCACTGGTGGCAAAATCAATATCTGCACGCAGTGTATGCAAAGGGACACGACCTTCGTGGTAACGCTCTGAACGTGCAATTTCAGCACCACCGAGACGACCGCTAACCTGTACTTTCACACCCTCTGCACCCTGGCGCATGGCATTCTGCATGGCACGCTTCATGGCACGTCGGAACATGACACGACGCTCCAGCTGCTGGGCGACACTATCCGCAACCAGCTGGGCATCCAGGTCCGGCTTGCGAATTTCTTCAATATTGATGTGCACGGGCACACCCATTTTTGCAGTCAGTTCACTGCGCAGTTTTTCAACGTCTTCACCCTTCTTACCGATAACAATACCGGGACGGGCCGTGTAGACGGTGATTCGCGCAGTCTGGGCAGGACGTTCAATCTCAACCCTGGATACAGATGCTGAGGCCAGCTTCTTTTTCACCAGGTCACGTATTTCCATGTCTTCGAGCAAATACTTTGCGTAGTCTTTGCCGCCTGCATACCAAACGGAAGTATGCTTTTTAACGATACCCAGTCGAATGCCTGTAGGGTGTACTTTCTGACCCATGTTTCCTCTCTCTACTTACCTAAGCTTTACGCTGCAGTATTCTGAGTTTAATTGCCTGCAGTTAGTCTGCAGGCGTTGCAGGGGCATAAGCCTGCCGCCCCTGAGTTAATGTTGCACTTGTATTAGTTGTTGTCTGCCACTTTTACTGTTATGTGACATGACCGCTTCAAAATTCGATCTGCCCTACCTTTAGCACGTGGACGAATTCGCTTCATGGTCATCGCCTCATCGACAAAAATCGTGGACACTTTCAGCTCATCAATATCAACGCCTTCGTTATGCTCGGCATTGGCAATTGCTGAGTTCAACAGCTTCTTGATAATGGCGGCGCCTTTCTTGGGGCTGTAAGTCAGAAGCTCGAGAGCTTCCTCTACGCCTTTACCGCGAATCTGATCAGCAACCAGCCTGGCCTTTTGAGCTGACAGCCTGGCTGTACTTAATTTTGCTGAAACTTCCATCATGCTTACCTCTGTAACCTGTCTCTGAGTACGCTACGCTGCTTACTTGGCTTTCTTGTCAGCCGAGTGACCGCGATAGGTGCGAGTAACAACAAATTCACCCAGTTTGTGCCCGACCATATCCTCTGAAATCAGGACCGGCACATGCTGACGACCATTATGTACAGCAATAGTGAGCCCCAGCATATCCGGAGAGATCATGGAACGACGGGACCATGTTTTGATCGGCCTTCTGTCATTGCTTTCCTGTGCTGTCTGAACCTTTTTCAGCAGGTGAAGGTCAATGAACGGTCCTTTCTTTAACGATCTTGGCACTTTAATGTTCCTCTAATACTGTTTTTTTGCTGTAACCAGCTTTATCAGCACTTGTTCTTTCTTAATATCTGTTAACGGCTGGACTTGCGACGACGCACGATCAGCTTGTTAGTACGTTTGTTGGTACGTGTCTTGTAGCCCTTGGTCGGCGTACCCCATGGGGATACTGGATGACGACCACCGGAAGTACGACCTTCACCACCACCATGGGGGTGATCAACCGGGTTCATGGCAACACCACGAACTGTCGGACGTACACCGCGCCAGCGCGCAGCACCAGCTTTACCCAGTGAGCGCAAGCTGTGCTCACTGTTGGAAACTTCACCCAGTACAGCGCGACAATCAGCCAGTACCTTGCGGGTTTCACCTGAACGCAGACGCAGGGTGGCGTACTGCCCTTCCCTGGCTACCAGTTGCACGGAAGTACCGGCACTACGGGCCAGCTGTGCACCCTTGCCTGGCTTCATCTCAACGCAGTGAACCGTGCTACCCATCGGGATATTACGCAGCGGCAGGCAGTTACCCGGCTTCATGGGTACGCTTTCACCGGACTGCACCTGGTCACCGGCGCTTACCTTGGCTGGAGCGATAATGTAACGACGCTCGCCATCGGCATATTTCAGCAGGGCAATGTTTGCACTGCGGTTGGGATCGTATTCCAGCCTTTCAATGACTGCAGGAATATCATCCTTGTTGCGCTTGAAATCGATAATGCGGTATTTCTGCTTATGCCCACCACCGGAATGCCTGCGAGTAATGCGGCCGGCATTGTTACGGCCTCCAGATTTTGACTGGGACTCGGTCAGGGGCGCATAGGGAGCACCTTTGTGCAGCTCCTTATTGACCACCTTGACGACAAAACGGCGTCCGGGGGATGTTGGTTTCGCTTTAACGATAGCCATTATCTATACTCTTGATTCGTTAGTTTCTCTGATTACCTGACCCGATTAACCCAACTCGGCAAAGTCAATTTCATGACCCTGCTCCAGGCGGATATAGGCTTTTTTCCAGCTCGGACGTGTACGGTAGATACCCCGGGCAGAGCGCTTGCGCTTGCCTTTCACGTTCAGTACCTGGACTTCCTTAACTTCAACATTGAACAGGCCTTCGACAGCCTCCTTGATTTCCGGCTTGGTCGCATCGCCGGCAACCTTGAAGGTTACCTGGTTATTCTGCTCGGAGATCATTGAGCTCTTTTCAGAGATATGGGGGCCAAGCACGATGGTCAACATTCTTTCCTGGTTCATGCGAGCATCCCCTCTACTTTCTTCAGTGCCGGGACTGTCATCAGTACTTTCTCAAAACCGATCAGGCTGACCGGGTCAACACCGGTTGCCTCAAGTACATCAACCTTGTGCAGGTTGCGGGCAGCCAGGGCCAGGTTCTGATCAATCTCATCACTGATAATCAGTACGTTCTGCAGATCAAGGGCAGTCAGTTTTTCAACCAGACCCTTGGTCTTGTGATTTTCCACGGTAAATTCGTCAACAACGAGGAGTCGGTCCTGACGAACCAGCTCGGAAAGAATGCAACGCAGCGCACCGCGATACATTTTCTTGTTGATTTTTTTGGAGTGATCCTGTGGCCTTGCAGCAAAAGTAACACCACCGGTACGCCATAACGGACCGCGGGTAGTACCGGCACGCGCACGTCCGGTGCCTTTCTGACGCCAGGGCTTCTTGCCGCCGCCGTTGACTTCAGAACGGGTTTTCTGCTTCACGGATCCCTGACGAGCACCGGCCAGGTAGGTAACTACAACCTGGTGGACAAGGCTTTCATTAAAGTCCTTGGCAAAGGTATCGTCGGATACGGAAACTGTTTTTGCTGCCTTCTTACCAGGCACTGCAATATTCAAATCCATTGCTTACCCCTCAGAAGACGATGATTTTTTAGATTTAACAGTCGGCGAAATGATGATATCTGCGCCGGTGGCTCCAGGAACGGAGCCCTTGATGAGGATCAGGTTGTTTTCAGAATCAACCTTGACGACTTCCAGGCCCTGGGTAGTGACTCTTTCACTGCCCATGTGACCAGCCATTTTCTTGCCTTTCCAAACACGGCCCGGTGTCTGACACTGGCCGATGGAACCCGGCGCACGGTGAGACAGTGAGTTACCGTGGGTAGCATCCTGCATACGGAAGTTATGGCGCTTGATCACGCCCTGGTATCCCTTACCCTTGGAAGTGCCTGTCACATCGACAATCTGGCCTTCAGCAAAGTTTGCAACGGTGTATTCAAAACCGGGAGCCACCTCGCTACCTTCCTCACCCGCCAGATC
>Ga0181580_10000130_pt1 | contig 46881 bp, 45 predicted proteins | sample 071ome_23_FD_132413 | JGI IMG/M metagenome (GOLD analysis project Ga0181580, IMG submission 132413) | Coastal salt marsh microbial communities from the Groves Creek Marsh, Skidaway Island, Georgia - 071403BT metaG (megahit assembly) | ecosystem: Environmental > Aquatic > Marine > Intertidal... | reverse complement strand
TGGCGCGGTCGATGGTGTCGCGGGTCATGTTCGCAGCCAAAGCCTTATCCACCAACGCCCGCAGCCGCGGGTTGTCAGCCGGGCTGCCTCCACCTATCTTCGCCGCCACCGTCAGTTCGCGAATAATCTTGGTGAATACCTTGCCCCGCTTGGCATCCTGTCCGGCCTTGCGGTGTTTGATGTTGGCCCATTTACTGTGCCCCGCCATGGTTTAACTCCAGATCCCTAGGCCTTGGGCTTTTCCCTGAGCCTGATATTCAACTCGCGCAGCTGTTTGGTAGAGACCAGTCCCGGGGCATCCGTGAGAGGACAGGCCGCCGTCTGAGTCTTGGGAAAGGCAATCACGTCCCTGATCGATGTGGCACCAGTCATCAACATGATCAGCCGGTCCAATCCGAAGGCGATACCACCATGGGGCGGACAGCCATAGCTAAGCGCACTGAGCAGGAAACCGAATTTCTCTTCGGCTTCCTCTTCTTCGATACCTAACACTTGAAATACGGCCTGTTGCATTTCGGGTTTATTGATACGTACCGAGCCACCGCCCAGTTCCGTACCATTCACTACCATGTCATCGGCTCGGGACAGCGCATTGGCTGGATCACTCCTGAGAGAATCCACATCACAGGCAGGTGCAGTAAAGGGATGGTGCAGCGACGTCAGGCTGCCATCCGAATCCTGCTCAAACATAGGGAAGTCAACCACCCACAGTGGTGCCCAGCCATCACGAACCAGTTGAAGGTCTTCTGCCACCTTGAGTCGCAGCGCACCAATAGCCTCATTTACCACCTTCGCCTTATCGGCACCGAAGAATACGATATCGCCGGTCTCGGCCCCGATGGCAGCCATGAGTTTAGCCGTGGTTTCCTCACCGATGAACTTGATGATCGGCGACTGCAGCCCTTCGGTGCCGGCATTGATGTCATTCACTTTGACCCAGGCCAGTCCCTTGGCACCGTAGATACCTACGAAACTGGTATATTCATCAATCTGCTTGCGGCTGAGTGCGACGCCACCAGGCACCCGCAGGGCGACTACCCTGCTCTCTGGATCTTTCGCCGGACCACTGAACACCTTGAATTCCACGTCCTGCATCAACTCGGCGATATCCATGAGTTCAAGATCGATACGCAGATCCGGCTTGTCAGACCCGTAGAGGCGCATGGCCTCGGCATAGGTCAGGCGTGGAAATTCGCCCAGGTCTACATTCATGTGGGTCTGGAACACGTGCCTGATCAGGGCTTCCATGACCGACATGATTTCCTCTTCATCCATGAAGGAGGTTTCCACGTCGATCTGGGTAAATTCCGGTTGCCGATCGGCACGCAGGTCTTCATCGCGAAAACACTTGGCAATCTGGTAGTAGCGATCCATACCTGCAGCCATGAGGATCTGCTTGAACAGTTGGGGAGACTGCGGCAGGGCGAAGAAATGCTCGGGATGGGTGCGGCTGGGCACCAAATAGTCCCGCGCTCCCTCGGGAGTCGCCTTGGTCAGTAGCGGTGTCTCGATATCGAGGAAGCCGTGCTCGTCCATGAAGTTTCGCACCGTGTTGGTGACTTTGGAGCGAAAACGCATGCGATCCTGCATCTCGGGCCTGCGCAGATCGATATAGCGAAATCGCAGACGCACGTCTTCACCGACGTCGGCGTACTCGTCCAATTGCATCGGTGGGGTCTTGGCCGCATTGAGAATTTCGATCTCCTTGCCGAGTACCTCAATCTTGCCGGTGCCCATGTCTTTATTGATGGTACCTTCCGGGCGGAGTCTGACCCTGCCCTTCACCTTCAGGACAAATTCATTTCTTACCCCTTCGGCGGTTGCGAAACTTTCTGCCGTATCCGGATCGAAGACCACCTGGGCGATGCCTTCCCTGTCCCGTAAATCCAGAAAGATCACCCCACCGTGGTCACGGCGTCGATGAACCCAGCCACAGAGTGTGACTTCTTCGTCAACATGGGTTTCGTTGAGTTCACCGCAATAATAACTGCGCATAGTTAATTCCTGTTCGTAAACACTGCCGGAGATTTCGAGGCATTCCGCATCGAAATCGCCGGCCTGATCAGCCTTGCTAGTCAGCCTTCTTAGGCTTGTTCGATTGGTCCTTGCTGCCCTTGTCCGGGCTACTCTTGCCTTTTTCACTACTGGCAGCAGGCTTGTCGCTCTTGGCGGCCTTGGAGTCCTTCGATTCCGCTTTCGCCTCATCACCCGATGACTTGGTCGCCGAATCCGATTCGGCAAGTTGTTTCTTGCCGCCAGTCTTGAAGTCGGTTTCGTACCAACCCCCACCTTTCAGCCTGAAGCTGGCGGCGGAAATCAGTTTGCTCAATTCCGGCTCGTGACAAACCGGACAATCCTTTAACGGCTCATCGCTGATTTTTTGCAGGGCTTCCATTTGATGCCCGCAGCTCTGGCACTGATATTCATATATTGGCACGGCTATTCCTCTACTACTGCCTGCACCCGATAAAAGGCGGCGATTATACCCTATCTGGTTAAAACGAGGACATGCTGTAATGAGCCGAACCGAACCGAAACCTGTCGCCCAAGACGCCGGCCCGGTTCTTCGCCAGGGCTTTCGATACCCGGTCAGGGACGGTTGCCGGGACTTGCGGCCCTGGCGACACCCCATCGCAGCGACTCCGGACCCGCCTTTTCCCGTATTCTTTCTTCCTTATATAGTCCGCTATAACCTGGTTCAGTTTGCCGACAGGCATCCAGACAGCATCGCTATCACAAGAAAATACAAGCATCTACAAGGATATCTTCCCTTAGAACAACAAGAGCAGTTCAGGAACACGGATTACTGGACCAGGCCATGGTGATAGTGCGGGAATGAATTGGGCAAGCACCCAGCGCAACAAAACCGGATTGCGACAATCCAGTGCAGCGCATGGCAATGACGTTAAAAAACTCCCCCGCCCAGCGAGCGTTTTTGGGTTATTTTTAACCACATAGGATTTGCAAATTAACCTGTTTTTACCGTTGTTTGCTCTATATCTAAATTATTGCGCAAAGTCGGCATATTTACTTGCGGGTGCATGGTGAATGCTTTATAAATACATCCCCTGACGGATGGCAACATCCATTCGCTACCGGAAATTACAGCGTTTTTCAACGCAGGCGAACTGACCCAGGCGAAAAATGTACTGCCATTGCGACAAGCCAGGATACTTTGCTAACCGATTGCTGACTCAAGTGAAAATTTAGCTAAAGTTATTCTCAAGAATTTTGATATAACAATCTGAACAAACTTATTAGGCGCTACTCACTTTAATCCTTGCAGGGTAATCCTGTCCGGATTTGCGGGTGGTAAATGAAAACCGGAAGTCAGGGCATAGAGCAATCTGTTACTTGGCACCCAACGAGAGACTAAAGAGAAAGGGCATGGCTGTTAAAAAATCTGCTGCCAAGAAAAAGGCTGCTCCAAAACCAAAGAAAGCTCCAGCAATCCAGAAGAAGTACACCAAGACTGAGATCCTTAACGAAATCGCTCAGAACACCGATCTGAGCAAGAAGCAGGTAGCTGCCGTTATCGACGAACTGGGTGTTCTGATCGAGCGTCACATCAAGAAGCGTGCGGTAGGCGAATTCACCCTGCCCGGTCTGCTGAAGATCAAATCCGTAGTGCGTCCGGCCCGCCCGGCTCGCAAGGGTGTACCTAACCCGTTCAAGCCTGGCGAGCTGATGGATATTCCGCGCAAGCCAGCAACCACGCGCGTTAAGGTGCTGCCACTGAAGAAGCTGAAAGAATACGCTCTTTAAGCTCACGCCTGCTCAGACGCCCCTTTCGGGTTGCAAGCCTGACCGGGACAAGCAATATTGGAAGGCAGCCTGATGGCTGCCTTTCTTTTTATGGAAGCAAAAATGCGAGCAAGTCGATATCTACTAGCCACCGTTAAAGAAACCCCTGCCGATGCTGAAGTAGTCAGTCATCAGTTGATGCTGCGGGCCGGCCTTATTCGCAAGCTGGCCAGCGGACTGTATACCTGGTTGCCACTGGGTAACCGTGTCCTGCGTAAGGTAGCCCAGATTGTCAGGGAAGAGATGGATCGTGCCGGCGCCATGGAGGTGTCCATGCCTGTGGTGCAGAATGCCGAGCTCTGGCAGGAATCCGGACGCTGGGACGCCATGGGTGACGAATTGCTGCGCTTTCAGGATCGCCATGAACGGGATTTCTGCCTCGGACCGACCCACGAGGAAGTCATCACCGACCTGGTCCGCCACGAGTTGAGCAGCTACAAGCAACTTCCTGCCAATCTGTACCAGATCCAGACCAAGTTTCGTGACGAACGTCGACCACGCTTCGGGGTCATGCGGGCTCGGGAATTCATCATGAAAGATGCCTATTCCTTCCACACCAGCCAGGAGAGCCTGCAACAGACCTATGAACTCATGCACCAGACCTATTGCGCCATCTTTGAGCGCCTCGGCCTGGACTTTCGACCGGTGCTTGCCGATTCCGGCAATATCGGCGGCAGCATGTCCCATGAATTCCATGTGCTGGCAGATTCCGGTGAAGACGAGATCGTGTTCAGCGATGGTAGCGACTATGCCGCCAATATCGAGCTGGCCGACGGCGGCCTGGCCAGGCCGAACCAGGAAGAAGCCCCTGCTGAGCTGCAGGAAGTAGCAACTGGCGACGCACACAGCATCGAAGCCGTGGCTGAGAGACTCGCCATCGAGCCCTCCGCGATCGTCAAGTGCCTGGTGGTACACGCCTGCGATGAGGAAGGAGAGCTCAGCGATCAGCTGGTCGCGCTGTTGCTTCGCGGCGACCAGGAGCTGAGTGACACCAAGGCCACAAAACTGCCCGAGGTTTACTCGCCGCTTAGCTTCGCCAGCGACGAGGCTATCGAGGCTGCGTTTGGCTGCTTACCTGGCAGCATCGGCCCCCATGGTATCTCCCTGCTGACCATCGCCGATCGCAGCGTGGAAGGCCTGTGCAATTTTGTCTGCGGTGCCAACAAGCCGGACACACACCTGCTCAATGCCAACTGGGAGCGGGATTGCCGTTACGACCGCGTTGCTGACCTGCGCAAGGTGCAGGAGGGTGATGCCAGTCCCGACGGACAGGGCACGCTGTCCATCAAGCGCGGCATAGAAGTAGGTCACATCTTTCAGCTGGGCAGCAAGTACAGCGCCGCCATGAATGCATCCGTGCTGGATGAGAACGGCAAGTCCGTGATCATGACCATGGGCTGTTATGGCATCGGCGTTACCCGTATTGTGGCCGCCTGCATCGAGCAGAATCATGATGATGCCGGCATTATCTGGCCCGATAACATCGCGCCGTTTAACCTGGTCATAGTCGTCCTCGACAGCCACAAGTCCGAACAGGCCATTGCGTACAGCGAGCAACTCTACCGCGACAGCACGGCCCTGGGCATGGAAGTATTGCTGGATGACCGGGACAAGAAGACCAGTCCCGGAGTAAAGTTCGCCGAGAGCGAGTTGATCGGTTTTCCCCATCGCATCGTGATATCGGCGCGAGGACTGGCAGATGGACAGGTGGAATACACTGGCCGGCGCAGCGGACAGAAGGAAACCGTCTCCACGGAGCAAGTGCTGGAATTCCTGCAGGAGCGCTGGCAATCAACCCAGGGATAGGTGCCTGTCCTGGTCGGTCGGACAGGACCTCGGGCTAACCGGCTCACTTCCTGATTTCGAATCCGCCCAGGCCCGGATCCGGGCAGCGTGCGAGTTCCAGGCTGTCTACCCGCGCCGTGGGCGGACCTTCTGCCAGCCATTGGCGCATACTGTCTATGGCATCCGGCTCACCGCAGATCAACACCTCCACGTGACCTTCCAGGGTGTTGCGCACCCAGCCCCTGACGCCATAGTGCAGGGCTTTTTGCCGGGTACCGGCACGGAAGAAGACTCCCTGCACCCTGCCCTTGACCAGCCCGGTCCAGGCGATGGTATTTGCCGGTGTTTGTTGCGGGTCTTCTGGCATCGTGCGCCTCCGATGCTATCCAGTCAGGTTTCCGCCAAAAATACAGGCCAGTGTTAATGGCCCGTTATTTGTTGGCTTATCCCGTATAATAGCGAATTGCTCGAAAACCGGAATCGAAAATCGGGTCCGAGCCAGGGATTACAGATCAGGATTTACAGACCAGGGCGACAGCGAAGCGATTCCCACGCCTGACATGACAAGATGAGCCTGCAACTCGCCAGCATCCGCACCTACATTGCCGCCACCCAGCGCAAGGCCTCCGCCTTCCTGTGGCAACAGGACCTGGATCTCGTGCCAGTCTGGAAACGCGGGCTGGTACGCTCGAGCCAGATCATCGTTGCCGTGATCAGGGATCTCATGCAGGAGCAGCTGTCGCTGCGCGCCATGAGCCTGGTCTTTACCACCGTCATCGGCTTCTTCCCCATGATCGCACTCACCTTCGCGGTGCTAAAGAGCCTGGGAGTTCACAATGCCATGGAGCCCACCCTGCTCACCCTGCTGCAGCCACTGGGTGAGCGGGCCAACGAATTCACCCAGCAGATTCTTAGCTATGTCGATAATCTGCAAGTTCAGCTCATCGGTATTACCAGTGTGGGGCTGCTGATCTATTTCGTGCTGGACATGATGAGGAAAATCGAATCCGCCTTCAATTATATCTGGGCTGTGAAGAGAGGCCGCTCGCTCTCCAGCCGAATCAGCGAGTACCTGTTTGCCGTTATCGTGAGCCCCCTGCTGCTGTTTCTCTCAATCAGCCTGACCTCCTACATCAATACCAATTTTTTCGAGAGTTTCCTCGAGAACCTGATATTCGGCAGCGTCATCATCGAAGTCTCGGCTTTTATAATATCCATTCTATTGATGTCCCTGGCCTTTGCCTTCGCCTACAGCTTCCTGCCCAACACCAAGGTGCAGTTCAGCTCGGCCTTTATCGGCGGTCTCGTAACAACCATCATCTGGAAATTAATGGGTTCGGTGTTCCAGGGCATATTTGTCGCCTCGGCCAGGGAATCGATCTACCTGGCTTTCGCTTCTGCCATCGCCATCATGTTTTTCATCTACATAGGCTGGCTGGTAGCGCTTATAGGAAGTAGTATCGCCTTCTACCACCAAAACCCGTCCAAGACCCGATCAGGCAGGACCACCCTGACCCTGAGCATCGCCCAACAGGAACAGCTCAGTCTGGCGGTAGCCATCGCAATCATCCGGCGTTTTCAACTTGGCCAGCCTGCACTAACCGACGAGGAACTCGCTCGCAATCTGGACAGCAACCAGGTTGCCATAGAGCAAGCACTGGAGCAGCTGCAGAAAATCGGACTGATAAGCCGGACCGGCGACCAACCCCCCGCCTACCTGCCCAGCCACAGCATAGAAGACTGTACCATGGTAGATATCTGGCGAGCCCTGAGGGAATCCAATGCTGATCACATCAGTATCAGTGACGACTCCGCTGAGTTACTGCTTGCCCATCAGTTTCAGCAGGACATTGACGATGCTATCGTGAGCAATCTGGGCCGTCGCAAGTTTGTCGATCTGAGTGAAGAAGGAGACCATTGATGAGCGAATACATTCTTTATCACAATCCCAGGTGCTCGAAATCACGTGCCGCCCTCGCGTTACTGGAAGAGAACGATATCAACCCGGAAATCGTCTACTACCTGGAAAAGCCGCCCACTCCTGAGGAGTTACGCAGCCTGCTGAACAAGCTGGGACTGGGCATCAGGGATATCCTGCGCACGGGCGAGAAGGATTATGATGAATTGGACCTGAGCGACGAGACCCTGAGCGATGAGATCGTGTTCGACCTGGTATGCCAACACCCCAAGCTCATAGAGCGCCCAATCTTTATACACGGTGACAAGGCGGTCATTGGTCGACCGCCCGAGAACGTACTAACCCTGCTGGAAAACTGATATGTCGACACCCTATGTTCTGGTGCTGTACTACAGCCGCTACGGCGCTACCAGGAAAATGGCGCAGTTGCTTGCGCGCGGCGTGGAAGAGTTGAGTGGCGTTGAGGCGCGCATTCGTACCGTCCCCGCCGTCTCTCCCACCACCGAAGCGACCGAGGCTTCGATACCGGAAGAAGGCGCGCTGTACTGCACGCTACAGGATCTGGAGCAGTGCAGCGGGCTGCTGATTGGCAGCCCTACCCGCTTTGGCCAGATGGCATCGGCCCTGCGTCATTTCATCGATGGCACCGGAGGCCTGTGGGCCGCCGGCAAACTTGTCGACAAACCCTTCGCCTGCTTCACCTCCACCTCTTCCCTGCACGGCGGCCAGGAATCCACCCTGCTGGGCATGGCAATTCCCTGGCTGCATCAGGGCATGATCTATTGTGGCATTCCCTATACGGAGCCTGGCCTCAACACTACCGAATCTGGCGGCACACCCTACGGCGCCAGTCACACAGCCGGAACCGACAGCAACCAACCCATCACCGATACAGAAGCCGAGCTGTGCCGGGCACTGGGTAAACGGATTGCTGCTCTCAGTCTGCGGCTGGCGCCGAAGTCATCATGACCGAGGGCACGGGCAAGCTGTCTCCGAATCGAACGGCTGGCGGCCGCTTGCAGCAGGCACTGCTGTTCAGTTACTACAGCCTGCTGTTGTTTTTTCTGCTGGTCAGCCTGCGGGCCCTGGAGAGCCCTGGCATCAGTACTCCGGTAATCTGGCTGATCCAGGTTTTTCCCCTGCTGATCTTCGCCCCCGGTTTACACAGGCAGAATCCCCGCAGTTTCCTGTGGCTTAGCCTCGTTGTACTACTCTATTTTATTCACGGAGTTCTGGTGAGTTTCGATTCGGTCAGGCGCTATTGGGGAGTCGCTGAGGTGGCCCTGTGCACGGTGTTTTTTACCCTGTTGATCCTGCGTATCCGGGCGAACCGACATGCGAACAGAGAGTCGGCCAGACCGGGACCCGATACTGCCTGAGCCTGCCTGTCACCACTGCATGATTTCCTTCACCAGGGGAATCGTGACCCTGCGCCCCTTCTCCAGGGTAACGCGATCGAGCTGATCAAGAATTGCCATCAGGCTGGTCAGGCTGCGTTCGGCCCGTTGTACGATAAATTCGGCTACGCCCTTCTCGATATTCATACCCCGATTCGCTGCCCGCAGGCGCAGGATCTCTCCCTTTGCGTCATCAGCGGGCTGCTGCATCTGGTAGACCAGACAGGATTGCAGGCGCGACTGCAAATCTGGCAGGTTAACAGCCAGTTTCTTCGGTGGCACGCTGGCAGCGATCAGCAGACGCGTGTCCGACTCCAGCACCTCGTTATATAGATTGAACAGGGCGGCTTCCCAATCGGCATCGCCGGCGAGTTCATCCACGTCATCCAGGCATACCATGGAAAGCGTGTTAGCACCCTGCAGCAGTTCAACACCAAAGTGCTCGCGCTCACCCAGGGGCAGGTAGAGTACAGCGTTTCCCATCTCCGCCTGCTGATGACACAGGGCCTGCAACAGATGGGTGCGACCGCTGCCCGGATTGCCCCATATATAGATGAACTGACGGGACGAATCTTCGCCCTGCAGATTCTCAAGCAACTGGGAATTGGCGGCCGTAACGACGAAATTGCTAAACCTGGCTTCATCCTGCAGATGCACGCCAAGCACCAGCTGGGTCGGTGTGTCCTTGTTCATTTAGCGCGTCCAGCGATAGTGTAACAGGGAGTCATCCCGACCCTGGCTGCTGGCGATAGGCAGCAGGTCCCTGTCCAGGGCAATGAGTTCATGCAGCTGACGCGAACTTCCCGCCAGCCCCAGCTGCAACTCCAGGCGATCACCCTGGATCATGGCAGGGGCCACCGATTGCACGAGGCCGAGATTGCTGACATAGGCAATGAGGGAAGAATAGTCCTGCAGATCGCTGACACCATCGACGCGCAGACGCACATACTGGGTCGCCGCGGACTCGGGCAAGATGGCAAAATAGCTGGCGAGTTCGGTAGTGACCCGGTTCAGCGGCTCCTCCAGGTAGTCTGCCAGTTCCGTCGAGAAGCCATCGAACACGGTGACCTCATCCTGGAAGATGAATTGCCACAGGCCGACCAGTTCACCGCTGGCCGTAAAATGCAGGCGCCCGGCCAGCATACTGTCTGCTGCGTAGCGTGCACTGGCACGGCGAATGGCTTCCTCGTCCAGGGTCCACACCAGGTCAGCGCTCAGATTGCGGCGATCCTCAAAATCCAGCACCGGAAAGATAATGGGCACGCCCCGCGTCTCGCCGAACTGGCGAATGGTATCGATAATTTCCGCTTCCTCGCCGGTGAGTAGTCGCCGCTCCCCCTCGTCATTCTGCAGCGCCATCCACACCATCACGCTGGGCCGGTTGCTGTTCCAGATGGGGATGCCGGCATCGATCAGCATGCGATCGATCAGACCCGCGGCGAAGTCCACGTTCATGGTCCGGCGTTGCCGGGTAACACTGACAGGGGTCGCCGCTGGACTGGCCGCCAGCGGGTTGCCGTCCGGATTGGCGGCACCGGCACTGGCGGCAGCCGTCAGCGCATCCCCGTTCAGCGGGGCAGGATCGGTCCCGCTCGTCACCGGCGCCTGTGGAACCGGGATCTCCACGGTTTCCGTCGAATAGCTGATGGCCTCGACATAACTCTGCGCGTTATTGAGTGCCCGCAGCACAGCGGGGTCCTCGAGATAGCGTGGATCACCCGTGACCTTCAGGATTACCGCCGCCAGCGCCTCCCGAAAGGCCCTGTTGCGATCGGCGTCGCTTTCATTCATCAACTCCACCCGCTTGCTGTACAGGCCAGTGACCTGCAGGGCCTGCGCAGGCGGCAGTCCCTGCATAGCGAGAATCAGCAGGAAGACCACGCCGAAACGGATTGAATAGCCGGGCTTTTTCATGGGAAGCGATAATACTGCAATTTCGTCGTTGACGCCTCTCAGCCCCGTGATAACTGACGCCGCGGGGACTTCCTGATAAACTCCGCAACCGACTACAGCCCCACAGGACCGCACCATGTCTCCGCAAGACCCTTCATCAGCCTCGGCATCACAGGAATCTCTCAGCTATCGCGATGCAGGGGTCGACATAGACGCGGGCAATACCCTTGTTCAGGCCATCAAGTCCGTCACCAAACGCACTCACCGCCCCGAAGTACTGTCGGAACTGGGTGGTTTTGGCGCGCTCTGCGAACTGCCCACCCGCTACAGGGAACCCGTGCTGGTGTCAGCCACCGACGGCGTGGGCACCAAACTGATGCTGGCCAAGATGATGGGCAAGCATGACAGTATCGGCATCGACCTGGTGGCAATGTGCGTGAACGACCTGATCGTATGTGGTGCCGAACCCTTGTTCTTTCTCGATTACTACGCCACCGGCGGCTTGAACGTGGAGACGGCCACTGACGTGGTGCGGGGAATTGGTGCCGGCTGCGAGCAAGCGGGCTGCGCCCTCATCGGTGGAGAGACCGCCGAGATGCCTGGCATGTACCAGAAAGAGGATTACGATCTGGCCGGGTTCGCCGTGGGCGTGGTGGAGAAGTCGCGCATCATCGACCCTGCCAGGGTAAAAGTTGGAGACGTGCTGCTTGGTCTGGATTCCTCGGGACCCCACTCTAACGGCTATTCCCTCATCCGCAAGATTCTGGAGCGCAGCGGCGCCAGCCTGGACGACCCATTCGAGCAGAGCACCCTGGGTGAGACCCTGCTTGCTCCCACTGTCATCTATGTCAAGGCCTTGCAGGCCTTGATGGCGGAAATCGAGATTCACGGCATTGCCCACATCACCGGCGGTGGTATCACCGAGAACCTGCCGCGGGTCCTGCCGGCCAATACCGTTGCCAGCATTGATGCCAGCAGCTGGCAGCGTCCGGCGATATTCAACTGGCTGCAGCAACAGGGACGGGTCGAGGAATCAGAGATGCACCGTACGTTCAACTGCGGGATCGGCATGGTGCTCTGCCTGCGTTCAGCCGACGTACAGCAAGCGCTGGCTACCCTGCAGCACAATGGAATCACGGCACGGGTGATCGGCGAAGTCCAGGCCGGGCCCGATGCAGAGCCATCGGTACGGATGGGCTAGGCCGGAGAGTGGTCCAGCCTCATCATCGGCTCTGCCACCGCATCATCAGGTACGTAAGAGACGTCAGGCAATAATCGGGAAACCAAGACCATGGAATCAACACACTGCAGAATCGTTGTCCTGATCTCTGGTAACGGTTCCAATCTGCAAGCCTTGATCGATGCCAGCATCCATTCCAATTTCAAAATTGCCGTTGTCATCTCCAACAAGGCCGATGCCTTCGGATTGCAGCGAGCCCAGCGCGACAACATTCCCACCGAAGTCGTCGAGCACAAAGACTACTCAGACCGTAACGAATTCGATCGCGCCCTGATGGATACGATCGAATCCTACTCACCGGACCTGGTGGTACTGGCCGGCTTCATGCGCATTCTTGGTGCCGAGTTCGTGTCGTATTTCCGTGGCCGCATACTCAATATCCACCCCTCCCTGCTGCCGAAATTCCCGGGCATCAATACCCACCAGCGGGCTCTGGATGCCAAAGAGAAGGAACATGGCGTATCGGTGCATTTCGTGACCGAGGAACTGGATGGTGGCCCGGTCATTGCGCAGGACCGGGTACAGGTCAGCAGCGATGACTCGGCAAGCAGCCTGGCCGAGAAGGTTCTGGAGAAGGAACACCTGCTCTACCCCAAAGTCGTCTCCTGGTATGCTGCCGGCAGACTGAAGCTGGAAAACAATCAGGCTACACTGGATGGCAGCGCCTTGCCCGAGGGCGGCGTCCAGGTGCATCCCTGAGCAGGGGTCCTGTCATGAAGCCATTGCAACGGTTACACCTGCTACTCCCTACACTGTTATTCTCCGCTACTGCCCTCGCGCAACAGGCGCCGACAGAGTTTTCTGCTTACTACCAGGCCAGCACGAACGGCATTCGCGGTAGCGCCGAACGCCACCTCGTGATGACCGACGCTAACATCTACCGACTCAATATTTCCCTCGAAGCCAAGATGGGCGGCATCAATATCGGTGACCTCGAACAGTCCAGTGAATTCGTCTTCGAGGACGGCATTATTCGCCCGACGAACTACAGTTATCAGGTCTCGGGAGTCAGCTCCGATGTGGAGTCAGTCGCCTTTAATTGGGACGCGGGCATCGCATTGAGCGCAGAGGAGGACCAGTCGTGGACGGTAGAACTCGACGGCGATGTGCTGGACCAACTCAGCTACCAGCAGGCACTGGCTATGGATGTCGCCAAGGGTGAGACGGAAGCGCTTGAATACCTGTTGGTAGACGGCGCGGAAGTGGAGACGCACCGCTTCCGCTACCTGGGTTCAGAACTCATCGAAACCCCCATGGGGAAATTCAACAGCATCAAGCTCGAACGCATCAGGGAGGCCGACAATGGTCGGTCGACCATAATCTGGTTTGCCAGTGACTGGGATTACCTGCTTGCCAGGATCGAGCAAAACAACCCGTCCGGGCTGAAAATCGAATTGCAGCTCACCAACGCCCTGGTGGCAGGCGAACAGGTTACCCCACTGCCCTGAATCGGCGGTCTCACTGCCGCTTGCTCCCACCTATCGAGGAAATGCCGATCACTCGCCAGCTACTGTGGTAATCAGGCCGATGCGGCGTGGTCGGGCCGGGAATCGGAATCTTGCTCTTCAGCGTCATCGGAGTCTGCTTCTCCCTGACGCTTTTGCAGTTGATACTTGCGCATCTTCTCCACCAGGGTGGTGCGTCGGATATGCAGCCGGTCGGCTGCCCTGGCAACCACGCCCCCGCTGTCATCCAGAGCCTGTTCGATGAGATCTTTTTCTAGGTTGGCAAGGTATTCCTTGAGGTCCAGGCCATGCAAAGGTAACAAACCCGCACTATCGCCACCCTCGACTGGTGACTTGGGTAGCTGCACCACCCCGCCCTGTTTCCCCATGTCACCCAGATGCTTGTACCGGGTCTCGGCACGGGCGATCTCCTGTTCATCCAGGTGGCGGAACTTCTTCGGCAGGTCGTTGATGCCAACGATGCCGTGGGGATGCAGAATGGCCATACGCTCCACCAGGTTGGCCAGCTCCCGCACATTACCCGGCCAGGGGTGGCGGCTGAGCGACTGGATTGCGCCTGAATTAAAACGCACCGACCCCCGTTTCTCGGCCTCCATCACCGTTATCAGCTCATTGAGCAACAACGGAACATCTTCGGCCCGTTCCCGTAGTGAAGGCATCTCGATTGGAAACACATTGATTCGATAGTAGAGGTCCTGGCGAAACTCGCCCTCCTCGATCATCTTTTCCAGGTCTTTATGGGTGGCCGCGAGAATCCTGACATCGGTCTGGATGGTCTTCACGCCACCAACCCGCTCGAAGCTGCGCTCCTGCAGGACACGCAACAGCTTCACCTGCATAGCGAGAGGCATATCGCCTATTTCATCGAGAAACAGGGTGCCGCCATCGGCCAGCTCGAAGCGACCCGCCCGGGCGGCGATAGCACCGGTAAACGCGCCCTTCTCATGGCCAAACAGCTCGCTTTCCAGCAACTCCCGGGGAATGGCCCCACAGTTGATAGGCACGAAGGGCTTGTCGGCCCGCGCCGAATTGAGATGGAGGTTTCGGGCCACGACTTCCTTACCGGTACCGGACTCACCGGTGATCAGCACACTGACCTCGGAGTTCGCTACCTGGCCCATCATATGACGCACGCGCTGGATGGCATCGCTGTGACCCACGAGGCTGCGAAACGTGTTGTAGTCTTTTACGCCATCGAAGTCCTTGAGGCGATTGAAATGTTCGTGCACCAACTTCGCCTTGTGCAGCGCATCCAGCAGTGGCTGGTAGCTAAGCGGGACTGTCAGGCTGGTGATGATCCTGGACTGCAGGTCGTTGTCCAGAAACTCAGGCAGCGCTCTTTCACCCACCAGCACAAAGGGAGTACCCGCTTCCCACTGGTGCAGGTCGGTCAACAGTTGCTCAAGCGGTATCTGATGACAATCACCTATGATGGCCAGGCAAATATCTGACGGTTTGGCAATGATATCCGACACCTGTCCATGCCAGCTCCCGGAGCTGGCAGGGATTGTCTGTTCACCGATGAAGGAGAGGATCGTTTGCAGGTCGTGACGGGTACGCTCGTTGTCGTCGATCAACAAGATTTTCGTAGCTTCACCCATCACAGTTAAGAATTGTCCCTGAATTCTGTCATTCGTTTTTATCGGGCTACTGCAGAACGCAGAGAACCGCCCATCAGGCTGGGACTATATCAAATCCTGACCTGCTACACAGATATTGTAGACGGTTTTCAGGATTTTTGTGTGGCCTGATTCGCGCTGGCTGAAGCCGTAGGAAATCATGGCTGTTGAGCCGATTCCGGAAGGCGGGCTGGACTCTCAATGCTGGGGTTCGATGGCATCCCAACCACTCTTCAAATATGTAATTTTCGAAGCGATAAAATGTTTGCATCACTTGAATTCTCGTGATCTTTAATACTTGATCAGTTTGCAGCACCAAATCAGCAACAAGATTGCCATGCTCCCGGCAAAGCATTTCTCAATAGTCCGGATTGATTGCCGCCAACAGAGCTTTGCCTGGTTTCGCCAGCTCAATGATAGCAGCGTTACATAGCCTTGGGCGGGCGACTTTATAAAGCAAACTGCGGTCATAGGCGGCACTACATCACAGCTGTCCGCATCAAAAAAATTAAGCACTTCCGGATGTTCTTCATGATGCGACTGATGAAAATGGTGTAACAGCAGGCGAATCGCTTCGATATTAAACTTATTGGAGTGAGCATTAAGGCAGGTACGATTAACGTGAATATATTCATTCGAGCTGCAACATCCCAAACGCTAACGACTCTGTTTATCAATCTGAAGGTTTAGACTGGGGTCAAACAAGGGCTCATCGCGCGCTATGCCCGCCCTCTCTCCGACGAGCAAGCTAGCTCTTATGGCGAGGGGCTTGTAAGAGCCATTGTCGTACAAAGTATGCCAGTGAAGAGACGACAGGGCCTGGACCAAGTACATCCCCGCTGAGATAAGAATCTATGAAGCAGTGCTGGTGGCAAGCCGCAACCTGAACCGCGGCACATTACTGGATGACTCCCATTTCAGCCTGCAGGAGATGGATATCAGTCAGCTGCGTCGAACACCCCTCTTTGCGGGGGTAGATGCGATCGGCAAAGAGCTGAAGTATTCCCTAACCGCTGGCAGCCCGTTATCCCTGGAATCGCTTCAATTGCCCAAAGTAGTGCAGCGCGGCGACATGGTGCAACTGGTCGCAGAAACTGAATCCCTGCAGGTCAGACAGCAGGCTGAAGCCCTGGAAGATGGCGAAGTCGGCAAGGTAATCGAAGTCCGCAATAGCAGTTCAAGACTGGTAGTCCAGGCCGTCGTAGTCGCTGCCGGAAAGGTAAAAATACAGCTATAACAACGATTTAACAGCTATAAAGACGATATAAGTATTCCCTATAAGCCGCCATCTGCAAACAAGGAAACGGACTTAAAGATATTTTTACACCAGTCGTTATAATTTAAACCTGAGTCATCCTGGCAAGCACATTGCTCACTAGCTTACCCGGGCAAGACCTCAAGCAAGGCTTGAAGTCGCGACGACTGACAGTGAATGAATGTGTTTCAGGCCATCTCGATTCGCGCAATGCCAGCCGAATCCATTGCAGGATGTAACCCGGGAAATAGGGAACAGTAAACTCACCACGGATATGGAAGTTGTAAGACAGTGAACAAGATCGGACCCAATCCTACCCATACCCCACCCGATAATCGCAACCCGAATGCGGGCGTCGTCACGAGTTTTCGTGGGGACCGCAGAGCGGTGGGCGCGGAATCTGCCACAAGCACCGCAGATACTGTTGCACTCAGTCCACAGGCCGTTGACCTCAATGCCCTCGAGCAGCGAATCAAGCAGCTACCCGATATTGACGCCGCCCGGGTCGTTGACCTGCACCACCGGATCACATCCGGCGTCTACAGCCTGGACAGCGACAGCATCGCCCAGAAGATACTGGACCTCGAATCCTCCATTGACCGCTCATGAGCAAATTCGCCGACCTGGTTGAGTAGCTGCAGCAGGAACTGAGTTGCACGGAATCCCTGCTGATCACCCTGCAAAGTGAACGAGAGGGCCTGGAATCCCGGGATTTGGCCGGCATGCAGGCCCTGCTCGTGAACAAATCCGATGCCCTCAATCGACTGGAGGCGCTGCGCAGTACCCGCATTCAATGGCAGCAGAATCAGGGCTTAAGCCCTGCCGATTCAGAACTCCAGCAGGCATTGGAGGCACAGCGGGACGCCAACGCGAAGGCCGCCATTGAGCTGCTCTCCCTGTGCAGGAACAATATTAATAAATGCAATAATTTCAATGAGTTAAATGGAATCCTGATCTCTAACTCACGGAAGAGAAATAGCCGACAGCTTGACCTCATGCGAGGCATTTCCCAGGAGCAGAAGCTGTACACGGCAAACGGCGGCACAGAAAGCAGAACCAGCCAGAATCCAGTGGGGCGCGCCTGATCCCAGCGCCAGGTTCTCCCAGCACTTATCCCCCCAGGCACTCTTCGCCGCAATTGTTAGCCCGCCCAGGGCCTGGCCCTGAACTCCAGGGCGACTTTCAGCGTACTTGTCAGGGTAGCCCTGTGAGGGACTGCTACACTTATAGTGACTTACATTGACTTACATTATCCCCTCTTCTGACCGCCCGTGATGCGGGATGTGACCCCGCGCACAATGAGCAGGCGCAACTGGGATTAGTCTTGCACCATCGGCGCGGCCATTGCAGCCGTAACTCGCCAGAGCCCGGTCATGGCAATGGATTCAGGGGCTGAATCGTCTTGAATTGGAAAGACTGTTGGTTTTAAATACGCGGCCGATACTAGCCCTATAACGTAATGCTTGAGGAATGAGCTGCCAAAGACTGCACTGAAATCACGTGCCGCCGGTCATCTACTCTGACAGAGGCATGATTGAGGCACACACCAGGAAGCAGCTGAAGTAGTTAAGCAAAAGAGTGAACGCAAAGAATTTCTATATCGTGGCGACGGCTCCCAATGAGCCCAGCCTGCAGGTCAAAATTTCCGGCCCCTACCTCACCAGAAAGGCAGCCCAGGCAGATCTGGAAGCCGCCATTGACGAGGCCATGGATATCGACCCCAGCGCCAAGAATTACAAATACAGTATTTCCCGTGTTGAGAGCCGCAAACCCGGCGTTATCCAGCACATGGCCGCTCACGCCTGACCCCTTGCCAGGCGATTCTACAGACTCGCCTGGCGCCCCGGGCCGGCTACCTTTCCTCCCCTCCCCCCATGATCGCGCCAGCGCCGTCTCTGTCAATTCAGGGACCGAGCCGTGACAAAGCCCGCCAATATTATGGCTAGCGCTGCGCTATGGGTGTACACTGATTTTGCAAGTAGTCATTCCAGCCTGTTGAGGAACCGTAGCACTTCGCATGCATGAAAGAGGGGCTCTCGAAGCAGCCAGGTTCCTGAAATATTCAGGCCTGAAACGCCCTCTTATATAGATGCCATAACAGCAACAATCTGGAAAGCGCTCAGTCGATCCTCACAATGTTCTCCAGCAAACAGGAGTAATGACCGTGAAAAAGCTTAGAGCACTACATCACATAAGCATCATAGAGTCCCGCGGCACCAACTGCGCCTGGGTCCGAATCAAGTACGACGGAAAAAATTTCCAACAATCGTTTCCTTTCAGGAAATATGGCGGCAAGCAGAAAGCCATCGCCGCAGCCAAAGAAGTCAGAGACCGGCAGGGCCGAAAGATCTACGGTGAAAACTGGCCTTACGCCAAGTACAGTCCGCGAAAAATCTCACCATTGAACTCATCCGGAGAGATCGGGGTCAGCTTTTCGGAGAAAGACAATTCCTGGGTTGCAACCTGGCAGGAGGGACAGGGAGCCAGGCGGCGCCAGCGGAATGCTTACTTCTCAGTCAACAAGTTTGGCGATTCCAAAGCTAAGCGAATGGCGATCAAGCGGCGACGGGATGCGGTGAAGGAAAATCGCGTCAACTGATTACGCAATAGTCCGCGGCAGCTAGTCCAGGGTGCCCGATTGAAAACTTGACCGCATCATCGGCTCAGGCCCAATACTCCGACTTAACTCGCTCGCTTTCCTCGCAGCCGTCGGAAGCAAGCTACTGAAACCCGTCTCAGGCATCATTAGTTTAGGCCAGCAGGCAGCCAGCTATCCCATATCTTGCTGGTATCGAGATGATTACTGTAAACCAGGTTTCCACTAAAATTCATACGATCGACACCAAACACTTCGAACAATGCCTCGAAGTTCGACAGCGCTTCGTCGGTATCCGCATCCATGCTCACCATCAGGTCATCGAGGCTGTCCGCGCTGGATAGAGCCTGTGCGGTATGCATCATCCCCGCGTCACGCATGCCAGTCACCAGGATGACCTGGGTATCCTGGCTGGCCGGGTAGCTGGCAAAGAGACCATAATCCCGGAATGACTGACCTGACTCTGGCAGGCCTGCGTCACTGGTGTAGTACTCAGAAGTCTTGAGATTGAGCAATTCATCGTAACTGCGACCGATCCGCAAGCCGGAACCGGCAAACGAGAGCTGGGTAAGTTTCTCCAGGGCACTTATATAGCCGATGTAGACAATGTGATTATTTCTCACATCTGACATGGTGAGATCGGACATCATCGTGATATTGACCTGCTTCTCACTCGCCTCGAGAATCGGCACGATCCTGGCGAGCGCGAATGCGCTTCCCTCTGGCATATAACTCAGATCCAGGTCGAGGTAGTTCTCCGCCTTTTCGATATCACTGAACTGCAGATCTTCCAGGTCGCTGGGGGAGTTCACGTTGAACTCGCGAACCATTCGCGCAATATTGCCGTTCGCATTCAATTCCCCAAAAATGTAGTAGTCCCCCATAACCAGCAAGACTGGTTTGTCATCACCCAACACGCTGTTCCAGATTGGATGGTGAGCGATCGACCCCAATTGTGAAGCCTCAGATTCTTCGCCACTAAGCGCCATGTATCCCAGATTTAGCAATAACAGAAGACAGGCAGTGGCGAGCAAGCCACTATTCAACCTGGATGACCAGAAGCCCGTCTTGGGCGCTTCGCTGTCCTGCGCTACAGGCGATCTCGACTGCAGCACCACCGAATACTGGCCCTTGGGTATGGCAATCTGCTCACCAGACTCAGCACCGTGTTTCTGATAGTAGGAGTCCAGTTTTTTACGTAGCTGGTGAACACAGACTCGCACCGAACTGTCACTGGAGACGTCGAAATTTTCGCCCCGACCAAGCACCTCGATCGCCAACTCGATTTCCTTGGGCACCTTGCCAGCGATAGAACTCTCCAGCAAATACTCAAGCATGGCCTGGTAGTGTCGCGAGCGACCCAGTTCACCGCTTTCGATTATTTGCCTGCACATTTCGCGCATGCGATCTGAATCTGACGATTTTACTGGTCTCATGACTTGCCCAGGAATTCATTCACTAAATACAGTTGAGTGCGGCGAGCCTGTCCGCAATCGCCGATACCGACGCGGGATTGTAGCAGCTAAGCGCCCCCGGACCCGAAGGCAATTTCTGCCTGACTGAAAATTCCCTTGGACGGTGGCGGCATCGGTGGGCGCTCAAACTAAGCCTTGATTGCCAGGGACTTCAATTTGTCACTGAACCTTACCCGTCCCTCGTTGGCGAAGGCCTCGTGATTCATCTCGATGCTGGCAAGGTCATACAGGTAGTTAACCATCGCGCCTCGTGACTGGCGCAACCCCTTCTCACTCATGTCCGCGTGGGCATGAATTCTGTAGAGGGACGCACCGTTTCCGAGATGAAACCTGGCCACCGGGTCGAGCGGGTATTTTCCCTTGCGTGCGACAGTCAGGTAATGAAACACGAGGGAGCGAATTTCCTCGGCGTGCGCCTGTGCCGCTTCCCCGCTTGCCGGTAGTGCCGCCACTCGCCGTTTCATCTCCAGCAGCGCCGCCGCGTGCTTGTCTTCCCTGGGATTCTGCTCTTCCTGTGCAGCGGTCGGAGACGCGACGGCAGCCCCCTCTTCCTCGCTGAGTAGCCAGCGGCCGAATCCAGGAACCGGCGACAGCGTGACGAAGGTCTTGATGGAGGGAAACTCCATCTGTAGTTCCTGCACCACCTGCTTGATGAGGAAGTTGCCGAAGGAAATATTACGCAGTCCCGGCTGGCAGTTACTGATGCTGTAGAATACGGCAGTCTTGAAGTCGTCGCCATTAACCGCCTCCGCTTTCTCTTCGAGAATCGCCGCAATGGATTCAGGCACATTACCGGTCAGGGCTATTTCCACGAAGATCAGGGGCTCATCCACCAGGGCTGGATGGAAGAAAGCGAAACAGCGACGGTTGGGAGGGTCGATGCGACTTCGCAGATCGTCCCAGTCCTTGATCGCGTGCACCGCTTCATAGCGAATGATGCGCTCCAGTACTGCCGCACTGGTACTCCAGTCAATGGTGCGCAGTTCCAGGAAACCGCGTCCGAACCAGGACGTGAACAGGCGCACAAAGTCATTATCCACTGCCAACAATTCAGGATGGGTCTTGAGGAATCCCAGCAAGTCCGCGCGCATGGCCACCAGGTCGTGAGTGGCACCCGGCGTCTGGTTAAGCCGCCTCAACAGTTCATGGCGCAGGGGTTCGCTGGCCTTGGAGAGAGTACCCAGATTAAAACTGCTGGGATCCTTGTCGTAGGCATTGAAGGCCAGCCGCACCATAGCCGGGTTGGCGTTGAAATTTTGCTCGAGATTCTGAAAAAACAACAACTTGTGCTCGTCATCCAATTCCTGAAACCGGTCCAGTACCTGTCGCGCAGTCACAATTCCCGATACCTCGCCCTCACTCCCCATCAGGCGCTGTACCAATTTGTCGATGCTGTCTTTTTCTCCACCGGAAAAGAAGCCACGCTGGCCTTTCACCAGCCCACTCAGGAAATCTTGAAATTTTTCAAAGGCCATTGTTCAACACGTCAGGAATAGCTTGAAGTTGACTATAAACCAAGATGAGCCCCCGCACCTACAAGCACAGCAAATGGCGGGAACATAAACGGCAACTACGGGAATCAGGGTGTCATTGTCATAAAAACTTAGCAGGCATTCGTTAGGCTACCTACACTCGGCGTCCATTCGGGAAGGCCGACACTGAAGGAACAGGAACCCCATGAAAATCACCCTCTTTGGAACCGGGTATGTGGGCCTCCTCACCGGCGCCTGCCTGGCCGAGGTCGGTCATTAGGTCATGTGCATGGATGTGGACAAGACCAAGATCGAGACCCTCCAGCAAGGTGGGCTGCTACCAATCTATGAGCCCAGCCTGGAAGACCTTATCGTCGAGAACCGGGCCATCGGCAATCTGGCCTTCACCTCCGACATACCCACGGCAGTTGACCATGCCGATCTGCTGTTTATCGCCGTCGGCACCCCACCGGATGAAGATGGGTCTGCCGACCTCAGGCATGTTCTTGATGTCGCCACTAACATTGGGAAATGTATGAGTAATTCCAAGCTCGTGGTGATCAAATCCACGGTACCCGTGGGAACCTCGGACAAGGTGCGAGCTACCATTCAGGCTGCACTTGATGAACGGGGCTGCGAGTTCGACATCGCCCTGGCATCCAATCCCGAGTTCCTCAAGGAAGGCTCTGCCGTTGGCGATTTCATGAAACCCGATCGCATCGTGGTTGGTACGGACTCCACCGCAGCCAGAGAGATCCTCAGCGATCTCTATGCCCCCTTCAACGCCAATTTCAATCGCATGCTGTTCATGGATATACGCTCGGCGGAACTTACCAAGTACGTGGCCAACGCCTTGCTGGCTACCAAAATCAGCTTCATCAACGAGGTAGCCAACCTTGTCGAACATCTGGGTGGGGATATCGAGCAGGTACGCCGGGGTATAGGTTCCGACCCCCGCATCGGCTATCACTTCATTTATCCCGGCTGCGGGTATGGGGGTAGCTGCCTGCCCAAGGATGTACGTGCCCTGGGCAGGACGGCCCGGGAAGGCGGCTTCGAAATGGGCATCCTGGGCGCAGTGGAGGCTGCCAACGAGCGCCAGAAGGGAAAGATATTTAGTAAAATAAATCAGCACTTTAACGGCAATATTTCCGGTATGACTTTCGCTCTGTGGGGGCTCGCATTCAAGCCCCGTACCGACGATATGCGGGAAGCCCCGTCACGGGTTTTAATGGAGGCGTTATGGGAGGCTGGCGCGCGGGTCAAGGCCTACGACCCCGAGGCCATGGATGAAGCCCGACGCCTCTACCCGGACCAGGAAAAGCTCATCCTGCCCGGCACCCGGGTTGACGCCTTGCACGGCGCGGATGCGCTGATCGTCTGTACGGAATGGCAACATTTCCGGGCCCCCGACTTCGAGATGATCAAGCACTGCCTGAGCCACCCGGTCATCTTTGACGGCCGCAACCTCTATGACCCTGCCAGGATGGCCTGTCTTGGCATCCAGTACTACGGGATCGGGCGCGGCCTGTCGGTCAGACACAAGGCAGCCTAATATTGTCGACAATCTGGATATATTTTCCGGATTTGTGATAGTATCCGCCACCTATGGCAGAAATTGTTGACATAAGCTCAGACGAATCGCCTGTCCCGGCCCCCGCCCGAACCCTCGCTGACAACGTTTTCGACCAACTGCGCAGTGCAATCGTCAGTGGTGAATTTGCCCCGGGCTCCAAGATCAATGAACCCCAGCTTGCCGAGCGTTATGGCATCAGCCGCGGCCCACTAAGGGAAGCCATTCGCCGCCTGGAAGGCTGCAAGCTGGTTGAGATCAAGCCCAATGTGGGCGCCAAGGTAGTTTCTCTAAATGGTTTACAAGCCATTGAAATTTATGAGATTAGAGAATCTCTGGAAGGCCTGGCCTGTCGCCTCGCGGCGGCCCGCGCCACGGCGGCTGACTGCGAATCCCTGCGCCACCTGCTAGCCCAGCACGAGTTGCAAATTGAATCCGAAAACGGGCGCCGCTATTACCAGCAGGAAGGCGATCTGGACTTTCACTTCCAGGTAGTGCATCTGAGCGGCAATCAGAGACTCATACAGTTGCTCTGTGGGGAGCTATACCACCTGCTGAGACTCTACCGCGCCCAGACCAGCAGCCAACCCTCCCGCCCCGAACAGGCCTTCAGGGAGCACCACAGAATCGTGGATGCTATCGAAGAGCAGGATGGAGAACTGGCAGAGATCCTCATGCGCCGTCACATCGCCAATGCCAAGGCGATGTTAATTAGCCAGCTAGCACAATCAGATAAATAGTTTTCTTTAGATATATTCAAGGATAAATGATGAGCAAACAAAGCCCTGGATCGCGCTTCCGCAGCGCGCTGGCAGAAAAAAGCCCACTGCAGATCGTTGGCAGCATCAACGCCTACTGCGCCATGCTGGCGGAAGCCGCCGGGCACAGGGCAATCTACCTGTCTGGCGGTGGTGTGGCCAACGCATCCTATGGCCTGCCCGACCTCGGCATCACCAGCCTCAACGACGTGGTGGCAGACGTGGAGCGTATCTGCAATGCCAGCAGCCTACCCCTGCTGGTGGATATCGATACCGGCTGGGGGGGCGCCTTCAATATCGCTCGTACCATCAAGGCCATGGAGAAAGCTGGGGCTGCCGCGGTACACCTGGAAGACCAGGTGGCGCAGAAGCGCTGCGGGCACCGTCCCAACAAGTCGATCGTGCCCCTGACAGAGATGGTCGACCGGGTAAAAGCCGCCGTAGATGCCCGCAGCGACGATGAATTTGTCATCATGGCGCGCACCGACGCCCTGGCGGTTGAGGGCATGGACGCCGCCATCGAGCGCGCGGTCGCCTGTGTAGAAGCCGGCGCCGACGCCATCTTCCCGGAAGCCATGCAGGAGCTGTCCCAGTACCGCCAGTTTGTCGATGCCGTCAACGTGCCGGTGTTGGCCAATATCACGGAATTCGGCAAGACCCCCCTGTTCAACTGCAAGGAACTGGGGGATCACGGAGTCGCCATGGTCCTGTATCCCTTAAGCGCCTTCCGCGCCATGAGCAAGGCAGCCCTGGAGGTCTACGAAACTATCGCCATCAATGGCGACCAGACAGCCATGGTGGATCGCATGCAGACCAGAGACCAGCTCTACGAGGTGCTGGGTTACCATGTCTACGAGCAGAAACTCGACAATTTATTTGCAGAATAAATTATTTAATATCATAAAGTTAATGGAATTTATTAAATCGAAATAATCGATTAAAACGCAGTCCACGGAGAATCAACATGGTTGACAAGAAACTGGGGGGAGCCGGCCTGCGCGGCCAGGTTGCCGGAGAAACCGCGCTCTGCACCGTAGGCAAGACCGGCACCGGGCTTACCTACCGGGGCTATGACATCAGCGAGTTGGCTGCCAGGGCCCGCTTCGAAGAAGTCGCCTACCTGCTCTTGCGAGGCCGCCTGCCTACCCAAGAAGAACTGGATAACTACGTCAGTAAAATCATGGGCTTACGAGACCTTCCCCAGGCTCTGAAGGATGTCCTGGAACGCATTCCAGCCAGCGCCCACCCCATGGACGTGATGCGCACAGGCTGCTCAATGCTGGGCAACCTGGAAACCGAAACGGACTTCTCACATCAGGACGAAGTTATCGACAGATTGCTTGCGATACTGCCCTCAATTATTTGTTATTGGTACGTTTTTTCTCATGAAGGCAAACGCATAGAGACAGCGACTGACGATCAGTCCATCGGCGCCCACTTCCTGCACATGCTGAGCGGCGAGAAACCCAACGAACTGTTCAGCGAAGTCATGAATGTGTCCCTCATCCTGTATGCGGAGCACGAGTTCAACGCCTCCACCTTTACCGCCCGGGTCTGCGCCTCCACCCTGTCCGACATGCACAGTTGCATCACCGGCGCCATAGGCAGCCTCAGGGGCCCCCTGCACGGCGGCGCCAACGAGGCAGCCATGGATATGATCGAACACTGGAAGAGCCCTGATGAGGCCGAGGAAGCGATCCTGGGCATGCTGGCGCGCAAGGAGAAGATCATGGGCTACGGCCATGCCATCTACCGGGAATCGGATCCGCGCAATACCATAATCAAGCAATGGGCCGCAAAGCTGGCAGACCATGTGGGAGACTCAGTGCTGTACCCAGTCTCTGTGCGGTGTGAAGAGGTGGTGTGGCGGGAAAAGAAGCTGTTCTGTAACGCAGACTTTTTCCATGCCTCGGCGTACCACTTCATGGGCATCCCCACGAAGTTGTTCACGCCTATTTTTGTGATGTCGCGGGTTACCGGCTGGGCAGCCCATGTGAAGGAACAGCGGGCCAACAATCGGATTATCCGGCCCTCGGCTGAATATACGGGGCCTGAAAGCAGTGAATGGGTGAATATTGAGGATCGATAAGCGCCTGATCTGGCTTGAAAAACCTCCTGGTCAAGGGAACGATCCGGAAGCGGTCTTCCAGCGAGCAGCGAACTGAATTCTGTCTGTCTGGCCACGAGACTTCTGGGGGTAATACCCCATCTCCCGGGAGAGAGGGCTGGCAGCGCACTGTGCTGCCACTGCCACCGGCGCCTGGATGGCCTTCAGACTATTTTAAATAATCGTTTTAATTCTTTGTTTTAATTGAGATTTTTATGAGTGCTAATGTAGACATGAACGAACGGCCAGCGCCGGATCAGGTGTTGGTGGATATTGCAGATTATGTGTGTGATTTCGAGGTGGAATCGACCGAGGCCTATGACACGGCCCGCAATTGCCTGATGGATACCCTGGGTTGCGGGTTCCTGGCGCTGCGCTTTCCCGAGTGCACGAAGTTACTGGGACCGCTGGTCGAGGGGACGGTAGTGCCCCGCGGGGCCCGGGTGCCGGGTACCCAGTTTCGCCTGGATCCAGTCAAGGCAGCCTGGGATATAGGCTGCATTATCAGATGGCTAGACTACAACGACACCTGGCTGGCGGCCGAATGGGGGCACCCTTCTGACAATCTCGGGGCCATCCTGGCGGTGGCAGATTTCCTGTCGCAGCAGCGAGTAGCGGAAGGCAAGGCGCCTCTCGTGATGAAAGACGTTCTGACCGCAATGATCAAAGCCCATGAAATACAAGGGGTTTTGGCACTTGAGAACAGCTTTAACAGGGTAGGTCTCTGCCATGTCCTGTTGGTTCGAGTGGCCTCCACGGCCGTGGCGACCCGCATGCTGGGAGGCTCCCGGGAGCAGGTCATCGACGCCCTCTCCCAGGCCTGGCTGGACGGCTCCAGCCTGCGTACCTATCGCCATGCCCCCAATGCCGGGCCACGCAAGTCCTGGGCCGCCGGTGATGCCACGTCCCGGGCGGTGCGCCTCGCCGACCTGACCCTGCGCGGGGAGATTGGCTATCCCAGCGTCTTGACCACGCCAACCTGGGGCTTCTATGACGTTTCGTTTAAAGGTAATTCTTTCAAATTTCCAATGAGTTACGGAACTTATGTCATGAAGAATATCCTGTTTAAGATCTCCTTCCCGGCCGAGTTCCATTCCCAGACAGCGGCCGAGGCGGCCGTGCAGCTACACTCCCAGGTCAAGGACCGCCTGCATGAGATTGAGAAGATCGTGATTCACACCCACGAATCGGCCATTCGCATCATCAGCAAGGTGGGGCCGCTTAATAATCCTGCCGACCGCGACCACTGCCTGCAGTACATGACCGCGGTACCCCTGGCCTTCGGGAACCTGGTGGCTGAGCACTACGAAGACAGCTTCCATGCGGCACATCCCATTATCGACGAGCTGCGGGAAAAGATGGAGATCCATGAAAATCCAACGTTTACGAAGGAATATCTTGAGCCAGAGAAGCGCTCCATCGCCAACAGCCTGCAAGTCTACTTCAAGGACGGCAACTGCACGGACAAGGTAGAGATCAACTACCCCGTGGGGCACCGTCGTCGTCGTGAGGAAGGTATCCCGCTGCTGGAGGCCAAGTTCCGGGCGAATCTCGCCACCCGCTTCCCGGCCGCCCGCTGCAAGCAGATCTTCGATCTGTGCAAGGATCAGCAGCGCCTCGAGCAGACCCCGGTCCACACATTCATGGACCTGCTGGTGATCTAGCGTCGCCGGCTGTATCGGCCGCTACTGCCATGCAGGACGCGGCCGATACATTCATCAGGACCAAGCATCCAGCCACGGCTCGGCTGGGGTAAACCCTGCAGATCGAGACCGTTCTGCACCACGCAGAAATTAAAAAAGCCAAGCAAATCAATCGGTTGCCAAAATTAAATATTTCTGCCCTGCAGACGTAGCAGTCACTCACAAAAAAAGACGCCGAATCAGGCGATTTTCTTATCCTTTTTGTCACTTTTTGAATATAGCTATTTGACCTGCAGGTAATTTATTTTTTTACTGTGAAAAGTTGCGGCAAAGGTTTTTGTGAAGCCCGTCACAGCGAATCTCACGAGTTTTTGGGGCTAAGTTGGCCGCAGATTACCTATCAAAAATGGGTTGAACGTTAACACCGTCAGCTTCACCCGCGGCAGCAAGGTGCAGTTGCCTCCTCTTCTCTCCTCCCCGCCTGGCCTGTATCCAGCATCTGTCTGCCGCTTGAAATTGCCATAGCCAACCGCATATAGCATCCCAAGGCGACGCTCTGCTGAGGTCGCCCCGAGAGTCCGGCCTTCGGGTGGACAGACTACACAACCCATATTGCTTGGTGCCGGAGCGCACCCCATGAGGATATGACAATGAGAAATTTTGATTTTGCACCGCTGTATCGAACTACTGTCGGTTTCGACAACCTGTCATCGCTGCTGGATAGCGTAACCCGCGCCGATAACAACGCCGCTGGCTATCCCCCCTACAACATCGAACGGCATGACAACGACAATTACCGAATTACCATGGCTGTGGCCGGCTTCAGCACCGATGAACTGGATATCCAGACCGAGAAGCAGACCCTGACCGTGAGGAGCAACAAGACAGCAGATTCCAGCGACCGCACCTATCTGCACCAGGGCATTGCCGCGCGCAATTTCGAGCGCCGCTTCCAGTTAGCAGATCACATTGAGGTGACCGGTGCCCGCCTGGAGAATGGCCTGCTGCACATCGACCTGGTTCGGGAAATCCCGGAAGCCATGAAGCCCAAGCAGATTCCAATCGGCAATGGCAAGCTTATTGATGTGAAAGAGGCCAGCCGCAACGCGGCGTGAATGCCAGGACCGTTGCGGAGGCTCGCGAGTGGATGGACTGGCCGACAAGGCTCGAAATCTGACCATGAAACACCAGCCCATCAGCCTCTGGCAGGTGGTCGACGGATCGCCGCAACAAGCTGACAGCCTTTCAGCTAAACCTTGAGATCGAAAAAGCCGGAGCATTGCTCCGGCTTTTTTAGGGAACTCATTGCTATCCCGGCCAAGCCTAGTCGAGAACGTGGGTAACCAGACCGCTCTTCAGCTTGGGTTCAAACCAGGTAGACTTGGGGGGCATGACCTCGTTGGCATCCGCAATATCCATGAGACTCTCTATGGATGTGGGATAGAGTGCTATGGCCGCCTGCCACTCTCCCGAATCCACGCGCTTCTCCAGTTCCCCAAGGCCGCGGATACCGCCAACAAAATCAATACGCTTGTCTGTACGCTGATCCTCGATGCCGAGTAGCGGCGTCAGAATCGCCTGTTGCATGATGCTTACATCGAGGCTCTGCACAGGATCCTGATCATCAATCTTCGCCGCCAGGGCGCCGTTCACAGCGAGGCGGTACCACTTCTTGTCGAGATACAGTGCAAATTGCCTGGCTGCAGCGGGTTTGGCTGCGCGGTGATCGTCCGCCTCTTCCACGTCAAAATTCTCACGCAGGGCGTCGATGAATTGCGTCGCGCCGTAGTCGCCCAGATCCTGGATGATTCGGTTGTAATCCAGTATCTGCATTTGGTCGTGGGGAAACAGCACAACCAGGAACCAGTTGTAGGATTCGTCACCATTGTGTGCGTCATTGCGTGCCTCACGCAGTTTCTGCACTCTCGATGCCGCCGCGGAACGATGATGACCATCCGCCACGTAGAGACACGGCAGGGCATTGAATTGCTTGTCGAGTTGGGCCGTCGTGGCCGCATCGGGTATCAGCCAGAATGTGTGCCGGGTGCCATCATCCGCACTGAAATCGTATTCGGGGGTCTTGCTGATAATCCCGGCGATGAGTGCGTTGATGCTGTCTTCCGCCTTATAGGTCAGAAATACCGGCCCTACCTGGGCACCGAGGGCATCCATGTGATGAACCCGGTCGTCTTCCTTTTCCGGACGCGTGAACTCGTGCTTCTTGATAAGACCGGATTCATACGCGGCGACCGAGGCGACTGCCACCAATCCCACCTGCACGTGTGCCCCCATCTGCTGCTGGTAAACGTAGAACTGATCGGCCTCATCTCTATTCAGGATTCCCTCTGCGATGAAACGCTGCAGATTCTCGGCGCCCTTCTGGTAGACCCGCGGGTCGTACACACTCATGGATGGGTCAACATCGACCTCAGGCTTGTTGATATGAAGAAAACTGTGGGGATTGTCTTTCGCCAGTTCATAGGCTTCATCCCTGTTCAGTACATCATAGGGGTGAGATGCGACACGCGCCGCCAACTCCCGGGTAGGTCGAAGACCGCGGAAGGGTTTGATCAATTTCATTGAAACGTTCCCTGTCTGGAGAATGAGAAGATTGGGTGAATTAGGCTTTGGCTGTTGCTTCCGATTGAGTTGGCTCCTCGACCCGCTTTGTATTGCGCCTTATTTCCGACCAAAAGAAAAATCACCACGCCACTGCCTACCCGCTAGGTCAGTTTCGAAGTGGTTTATCCTGTCGAGGAACACCTGCACAAGGGCAGTATTTTCGCACGCGGATGCAGTGCAGTAAATTACCGCCTCGATTGCCAGGGTATTGACTCTTAATACAATGGACTCTCTACCTCGATGCACAACTTCCTGACCCAAAATCTATCTACAAACCATGCAAACTGCCAAAGCGGGAAAATCGGCAGCCCAATCAACCGATGACGCCATTTATCCACTGCGACACGAATCCGCCTCAGGGCAGGAGGTAGGGGGCGATTGCCAGTTGAATTTCGCGACTGCCGAATCCTCGACTCTCGAGGAAGCGTACGAGCCGCTTGTGCTGGGCTGAGCCAAACTCAAATTTGGAGGAATTCAGGGTGCGCCTACGAACCAGCATGCTTGCCATTTGCTGCCAGCATTCATCGTCGGTAAACAGGTGCTGATCGATTAACTCACCCGATACCCGGCGCTGCAGCAGGTCTTGCCGGATGTGGTGATAACCAAAGCCCCTGCTCTTGCGATACCGGGACCAGGCCTCGACGAATCTGGTATCCGACTGCAGGTTATCTGCCGCCAGGTCTTCCAGCACGGACTCGATTCGCATCAACTCCTCGTCTGGAAAGCGCATGGACAATTTTTCGGCCAGTTCGAAGAAAGAGTGTTCCCGGCGGGCCAAGAAATCCATGGCGGCCCGCCGGAGAACGGGGACATCAACGATGGTTGATTCGGTTTCGAGAACTTCTGCGGCTTCCATTCTCAAGTTTCCCGGTGCTTAGTGCTCAGGAAGCGTTCTTGGCCTTGGCATCGGCCAAGACCACAACGTCTTCATTCTTTTCGGCATCTTCGTTGACTGCCGACTTACCCTGCAGCAATTCCTTGCGAATCTGGGTTTCTATTTCTTCAGCAATTTCCGGATTCTCCTCCAGGTAGGTGCTGACATTCTTCTTGCCCTGGCCGATTTTATCGCCCTTGTACGCGTACCAGGCACCTGACTTCTCGATCAGATTCAGCTTCACGCCGATATCGATGACCTCACCCAGGTGGTGTATTCCCTGACCGTACATGATCTGGAATTCGGTCTGTCTGAATGGAGGCGCGACCTTGTTCTTCACCACTTTCACACGGGTCTCATTACCTACCACTTCGTCGCCTTCCTTGATGGAACCGATGCGGCGAATATCGAGGCGGACCGAGGAGTAGAATTTGAGCGCATTACCACCGGTGGTGGTTTCCGGTGAGCCAAACATGACGCCGATCTTCATGCGAATCTGGTTGATGAAGATCACCAGGGTATTGGAATTTTTGATGTTGGCAGTCATTTTACGCAGGGCCTGTGACATCAGGCGTGCCTGCAGACCCATGTGGCTGTCGCCCATGTCGCCTTCGATCTCAGCTTTCGGGGTCAGGGCGGCGACCGAGTCGACCACCACCACGTCAACGGCGCCTGAGCGCACTACCATGTCGCAGATTTCCAGAGCCTGTTCACCGGTATCGGGCTGGCTCACCAGCAGGTTATCGACATCCACTCCGAGGTTTCCGGCATAGATCGGGTCCAGCGCATGCTCCGCGTCGATGAAGGCGCAGGTACCGCCGGCCTTCTGCGCCTCTGCAATGACCTGGAGGGTCAGGGTGGTTTTACCGGAGGACTCCGGTCCATAAATCTCTACAATCCTGCCCCGTGGCAGGCCGCCTATTCCCAGAGCGATATCCAGACCCAGGGAACCAGTTGATATCGCGGGTATTGCCACGCGCTCGGAATCGCCGAGACGCATCATGGAACCCTTGCCGAATTGTCGTTCTATTTGCGACAGCGCCGCTGCCAATGCTTTTTCTTTGTTGCCGTTGTCTTCAATCATCGTCGTTTCCTTGTTTTAAACTAACAACTGATGCTGGTTCCGTGAGTAATGCAGTTGCCCCATTGCCTGCGTCCAACGCAGATTCAGTCCAGCCCTGGTGGGCTGTTTATAGTAGCCTGTCCCCGACTACCTGCTAAGAAACTGGCGTTTTTGCTAACGCCCCGATTCGTCGCCTGTGTTGTAACACTGTATATACAATCAGTACTTAGTAAATCAGAATTTTACTGTATATACAACCAGTATATTGGCAAAAATGCAGATTCCTTTAATGAATAAGTGATCGTCCCGCAACAGGCCAGCGGAATAGCGGCCCGCCTAGGCCAGGTGCTGCAGCAAGCCATCCAGTGCCGCTTCCACGGTGGCCAGGCGCACCGCCTCCCGGTCCCCGGCAAACAGAAACCGTTGGGCCGCCGCCACATCCCCCACTTGCCACGCAATCCAGACGGTACCTACCGGCTTCTCCTCCGAGCCCCCATCCGGCCCGGCCACACCACTCACTGCGACAGACGCCGAGGCCACGCTGTTGGCAATGGCCCCCGCCGTCATGGCCAGCACGGTCTCTTCACTGACCGCACCGGGCCCACCGGGTGCGAAGAACGCGGCGGGTACATTCAGCAGGCGCTGTTTCGCAGCATTCGAATAAGTGACAAAACCGCTGTCGAACCAGGCAGAGCTGCCGGGCATGGCGGTCAGGGATTGTGCAATCCAGCCACCGGTGCAGGATTCGGCCGTGGCCATGAACAGTTGTCGTTTGAGGAGTGTTTTGGCCAGCCGCTGTACATGGGACTGGATAGCTGAATCGAGCCTGGCTCTTTCGGTGGCGGACAATGGAGAGACGGTTGGCATGACGGCCATAGTAGCCGCATCAACTTCCTGGACCAAACGCTTTTCGGCCCTGATCATTGCCGCCCAAACGGTGTAGAATTTGCCCCCACCAACGCAACAGAAAGACGACTTCTTCGACAGGATATTTTGGCAGACTCCCAGACACACACACCCATGATGCGGCAGTACCTGAGCATCAAGGCGCAGCACCCGCATGAACTGTTGTTCTATCGTATGGGAGACTTCTACGAGCTCTTCTACGACGATGCCAGGAAAGCCGCCGACCTGCTGGATATCACCCTCACAGCGCGGGGCAAGTCGGCCGGCGAACCGATTCCCATGTGCGGCATCCCCTTCCACGCCGTGGATCGCTACCTGGGCAGATTGGTTGAGGCTGGGGTATCGATCGCCATTTGCGAACAGATCGGCGACCCGGCCACGTCCAAGGGGCCGGTGCAGCGTGAAGTAGTCCGCATCATCACGCCCGGCACGGTGAGCGATGAAGCCCTGCTTGATGAGCACCGCGATAATTGCCTGCTGGCGGTCTGCGAATATACCCGCACCGGCCAGGAATCGCGCTTCGGGATTGCCTTCACCAATATCAGCAGCGGCCGCTTCGTGTTAATCGAGGTGGAAGGACTGAACAACGCCCTCACCGAACTGGAACGCATCAAACCGGCCGAGATCCTGATCCAGGATAACCACCTATCCCTGGAGGCCGCCCTCAAACATCCCGCGCTGCGCAAGCGCCCCCCCTGGGAGTTCGAGCTGGACAACGCGGTACGGCTGCTGACGGGCCACTTCAAGACCCGCGACCTCAGCGCCTTCGACTGCGACGACATGGAACTGGCCCTGCAGGCGGCCGGCTGCCTGTTGCAGTATGCGCGCGATACCCAGCGCTCCGAGCTGCCCCACATCCAGGGCATTCAGGTAGAACACCTCGGCGACAGTGTGATCCTGGATGCGGCCAGCCGTCGCAATCTGGAAATCGATACCAATCTGTCTGGCGGTCGGGACAACACCCTGGTGTCGGTGCTGGACCGGACATCCACCGCCATGGGCAGCCGCCTGCTCGGCCGCTGGCTGAATCGACCCCTGCGCAACCGCGAGATACTGGCGGAGCGCCAGGAGGTGGTTGCCACCCTGCAACAGGACTACCGGTTCGAAAAAATCGCCGACGTCCTGCGACAGATTGGCGACCTGGAACGCATACTGGCCCGTCTTGGGCTACGCTCGGCCCGTCCGCGGGATCTGGCAAAGCTGAGGGACGGGCTGGCATTGCTGCCTGAACTGCAATCCATCATCGGCAGGATTGCTGCGCCTTCCCTGCTCCGGCTCGCCGACGACATCGCCGAATTTCCCGACCAGGCCGGACTGTTGGCCCGGGCCATAGAAGAGAACCCACCCGTGGTTATCCGCGAAGGTGGCGTGCTGGCCAGGGGCTATGACCTGGAACTGGACGAGCTGCGGGATTTGAGCAGTAACGCCGGGCAGTTCCTGGTGGATCTGGAAGTCAGGGAGCGCGAACGCACGAGCCTGTCCACACTGAAGGTAGGTTACAACCGGGTGCATGGCTATTTCATCGAGATCAGCAAGGGCCAGGCTGGCGCCGACCTCCCCGCCGAGTATGTGCGCAGGCAAACCCTGAAGAACGCCGAACGCTACATCACCCCGGAACTGAAAGAGTTTGAGGACAAGGTGTTGAGTGCCAACAGCAAGGCGTTGGCACGGGAAAAGGCGCTCTATGAAGCACTGCTGAATACCCTGGCGGAAGCCCTCAACCCCCTGCTGCGCAGTAGTGCAGCCCTGGCCGAGCTGGATGTACTCAGCTGTTTCGCCGATCGGGCCTGTAACCTGAACTACTGCCGACCGCAGCTAAGTGAGCAAGCCGGCATCGGCATTGAGGGCGGCAGGCATCCCGTAGTGGAAGTTGTTAGCACGGACAACTTCGTCGCCAACGACCTGCAACTGGACGATCAGCAACGCATGCTGATCATCACCGGTCCCAATATGGGGGGTAAGTCGACCTATATGCGACAGACCGCGCTGATCGTGTTGCTGGCACTGTGCGGCAGTAATGTGCCTGCCAGCGCCGCCAGCATCGGTCCGGTTGACCGCATCTTCACCCGCATCGGGTCATCCGATGACCTGGCCGGGGGGCGCTCCACGTTCATGGTGGAGATGACCGAAACCGCGAACATCCTGCACAACGCAACCCCCAACAGCCTGGTGCTGATGGATGAGATCGGCCGCGGCACCTCCACCTTCGATGGCCTGTCCCTGGCCTGGGCGGCGGCGGTGTATATCGCGGAGAACCTGCAGGCGTTCACCCTGTTTGCGACGCACTATTTCGAACTCACGGTACTGCCGGACGACTATCCGGCCATCGCCAATGTGCACCTGGATGCCGCGGAGCATGAGGACGGTATCGTGTTCCTGCACGCCGTCAAACGTGGACCGGCCAACCAGAGCTATGGCCTGCAGGTCGCACAGCTGGCAGGCATTCCGGAGGCGGTAATCGAAGCGGCGGGCCAGAAACTCCGCCAACTGGAGTCTGAAACAGCGCAGGCCGCTGCACCGCCAGATGGGAAGCCCAGGCCACAGCCCTTGCAGTCAGAGCTATTCGCCACTATCGAACACCCGGTGGTGGCCACCCTGGCCAGGCTGGACCCGGACGATCTCACCGCGAAGGAGGCCCTGGCTATCCTCTATGACCTGCGGAAAAAGGTGGATTGAGGCTCTGGGTCGAACCCACCCCGGGGTCGGCTCGCGTGCCAGCATGGTGCGAATTGCGTCGAGAAATAGGCTGTGAAAACTGGTAGAATCCACCGCGAAATTCCAGGCTCGACGCCATCCTGCCTCCCGGTTAAAGCCGACAGGCTGCAGAACGATACAGATTGAGCACTTGCTAAAATAACAAGCTACCCGCTAGATCAGGAGTACCCGAAATGACATTTGTTGTAGGAGATAACTGCGTTCGCTGCAAGCATACTGACTGCGTCGAAGTATGCCCCGTGGATTGCTTTTACGAAGGACCGAACTTTCTGGTTATTCACCCTGATGAGTGCATCGACTGCGCTCTCTGCGAACCCGAATGTCCGGTCGATGCCATCTACGCGGAAGATGAATTGCCCGAGGATCAGCAGGAGTACCTGCAGCTGAATGCCGAACTGGCAGAACAGTGGCCGAACATTACCGAGAAGAAAGACCCACTGCCGGACGCCGAGGAATGGGCGGACAAGCCGAACAAGCTGCAGTACCTGGAGCGCTAGGCCCTACTCAACTGCCAGGCTGGACAATTAAAAAAGCCGCTCCGATTATCCGGGCGGCTTTTTTATTTCCCCACCCGAAAACACATTCGGGCTCGTCTCAAGGTACTGGGTCCTGACAGCCGGTTTAGCCGGCCTGCTAGCTCAATACATTCTCTGCGGAGAGGCCCTGGCTCTGCATTATCTCTCGCAACCTTGCCAGCCCTTCGACCTGAATCTGGCGGACTCGCTCCCTGGTTAGCCCGATTTCCTTACCCACATCTTCCCGCGTGCCCACGCTGTGTCCCCGCAGACCAAAGCGACGGGTCAGCACTTCGCGATGTTTGATGGACAACTCATCCAGTCACTCATCGAGATTCTGCATCAGGTCATCTTCCTGCAGGCTGCTGCAGGGATCACTCTGGGAGGCATCACCCACAGTCCCCAGCATGGACTTCTCTGACTCCTGTGACATGGGTTTATCTACCGAACTGATGTGATCGTTCAGGGTCATCAGGCGTTCTAAGTCCTCCACCGGACGATCCAGCAGGTTGGCAATTTCCTGGAAGCTGGGCTCATGATCCAGTTTCTGCGAGAGTTCGCGGCTTGCGCGCAGGTAGACGTTCAATTCCTTTACCAAATGAATCGGCAAGCGGATGGTGCGGGTCTGATTCATTATCGCTCGCTCGATATTCTGGCGGATCCACCAGGTCGCATAGGTCGAAAAACGAAAGCCTTTCTCCGGATCAAATTTTTCCACCGCACGAATCAGTCCGAGATTGCCCTCCTCTATCGGTCCAGCAAGGATAATCCGCGATTGATATAACGGCGGGATATCTTCACCACGAGACGCAGATTGCTTTCGATCATGCGCCGGCGAGCACCCTCGTCACCCTTCAGGGCCTTGCGGGCAAAATAGACTTCTTCCTCGGCGCTGAGCAAGGGCGAGTAACCAACCTCATTCAGATAGAGCCTGGTTGCATCAAGGTTGAGATTGTTTTCAGTTTCCTGCGAGGCAGCCGTACTGTAGTCATCCCAGTTTCTGGGCGATGCCACCTTTGCCTTCAAGGCCAGATCGAATATTCCCTTGCCATCCGACGCCCCGGGTTTGCTGGATTTCTTGCTTGTTGGGTCTTCTTTTGCCACGACATTCATGCTCAACGATTCTATGTTGAAGTCTTCTGCTGCCTCTACTGCACACGCGTTTCTGTGCGAGTCTTCCTTGAGATCAGCATCAGAGCGAATTCCTGTGCTGATACCCATTGTAGCGACAGGTGCCCCAGCTTTATTTAGGAAGAATTGGTTCTTAGAGAGGCGCTGAATAATAGCCGTTTGGATACACCCGGGATAAGCATTTAATTCCCAAGCTTTTTTAGCTAGCGAGAAGGCAGGTATTGCAAGGGGTCGATGGCTTGCCCGTCGCGGCGAATCTCGAAATGCAGCATGGCATCCCCGGCGGCATTGACGCCGACCTCGGCGATAATATCCCCCGCCTCCACATGCATGCCTTCCGGTGCCAGCATGGCGCTATTATGGGCATAGGCGCTCAGGTAGCGGTCGCTATGACGAATAATAATCAGGTTACCAGAACCCTGTACGCCCCTTCCCGAGTAAACCACATCCCCGGCACTGGCAGCACGTACCGGGTCTCCCACATTACCGGCGATATCAATACCCTTGTTGCTGCCAACAGTATAGCGACGCAGGATTTGTCCCTGGTGGGGCCAGGTCCAGGATTGCGGTTGCGTGACCGTTCCGCCAATGGGCTGGCGGCTTACTCCACCCGTACTGCCAGTCGTCGCCTGGGAGCGAGCCGCCGAATTGCTGGTCACAGGCGTGCCTACTGAATTGATTACCGAGCGGGCGGCACTTGCCGCCGAACGCGCCAGATCCAGTTCCTGCCCGACAAAGATTGTGTAGGGTGGTTGCAGGCCATTGGCGATGGCCAGACTGCGAAAATCAAGGTCATACTGGAAGGCGATGGAGAACAGGGTATCTCCCGCCTGAACCAGGTGGGATCCGGCTGCGGCAGTCGCATTGGCGGTACTGGCTGCGGCCGCACTGCCGCTAGTCACCGCAGCATTGGAAGCGTCCCTGACAACGCGGCGCCTTGCAGCCTGACCGGGCGAAGTCCGTGCTACCGAACCTCCGGATACCGGTATGGATGTGGAAACCGAAGCACCCGGGTACTCGATCCTGCGCTCCGGCGCCGGTTGGGACAGGTCCACTACCCTCTCTGCGCTGCGACTGCTGATAATCTCGGGTCTGGACACATCCTGCCGTCTACCCTGCTCCGAGACCGGTGCCTGGTAGCCGCCCCCGCAGGCAGACAACAGCGTGCACAGGGCGAACACACCCACTGCACGGGGCTTCGCTGCCTGAAACTTTTGAAGAAACACCTGGTACATAGACCTGCCACTTGTTCAAGTGGAGCGACTGGCAAAAACCTTGTTCAAGCCAAAGACCGTCAGCAGACCGCATATCATGCAGACAGCCACAAGCGCAGACTGCGGCTCAAGACCGGTCTGCTCTGTATAGGTTAACGGCCAAACATTCGCGGTTTGTAATACTTGCTGCTGACCATGGGAATCCACGTAATAACTCAGCGCTCGCTGCCAGGGCCAGAGCACGGAGAGCGAGCCCAGCAGCAGACCGGTAATGAAGCCATAGCTCAGTTCATGAAAGCGGCGCAGCGCCAGGGCCAGCAAGCGGGAAAATGCAAGCAGACCCACCACGCAACCACTGACAAACACTGCGATTACCGCCCACTGCAAGCCAGTTAACGCAGCCAGCATAGACTCGTAGGCGCCCAGCAGCAGCAGGATGAAGGCGCCCGAGAGGCCCGGCAATATCATGGCACAGATGGCGATCAGGCCGCAGAAGAACAGGTAGACCAGGGAAAGCTCGGTCACGGCGGGCTCAAGCAAACCCACCCCTACGGTCAGCATGCAGCCAAGCAGCAGCGCCAGCAGGTTGGCCGGCCTTGCCAGCTGGAATTGCCTCAAGAGCAACACAGTCGACGCCATAACCAGGCCGATGAAGAATCCCATCAAGGCTTCGAAACGGTGTTCGAGGAGATAGAGTACGGTATTGGCCGAGACCAGCAGACCGGAAAGAATGCCCAGGGCCAGGGTAAGCAGAAAGTTACCATTGACGTGCCTCCAGGCTGCGCCGATCTGTCCCGTGAAGACCAGCCCGAGGGCGCGCTCATCGACGGAGCGGATGCTGTAGATCAACTCGTCATAGATGCGGGTTATGACCGCAATGGTGCCGCCTGACACACCGGGCACGGAATCGCCCAGCCCCATGGCCACGCCCTTGCAGTAAAGGATTGCCAGGGCAGAGCCGCTACCATCCAATGCCCGAGGTTCTGATGCTGTTCCGGACTCGGAAGACATGTTTTCGGCCGCGTTAGTGTTGCACCTGGCCAAACAGCAGGGGAACGAAGCGCACCATCTCCAGCACGCGCTCTTCGAATTCATTTCCCTGACGCTGAATAAGCTTGAGTTCCTGACTCTCGTCGCCGCCAACGGGGATTACCAGCCGGCCGCCGTCGTTCAGTTGCTGCAACAATTCCTCTGGCACCCGTTGTGGTGCCGCGGTGGTGATGATGGCGTCGAAGGGGCCTCTCTGCTCCCAGCCCAGACTGCCATCATCGTGCTTGAATTCGATGTTGCGTAATCCCAATGTCTTGAGGTTTTTCCTGGCGCGATCCAATAGCGGCTTGATACGCTCGACGGTGAATACCCGGTCTGCCAACTGGGCAATGATCGCCGTCTGGTATCCACAGCCGGTGCCGATTTCCAGGACCCGGTTGACCTTGCCGGACTTGATGATGGCTTCGGTCATGCGGGCTACCACGTAGGGCTGGGAGATGGTCTGGTTATGACCGATTGGCAGTGCCACGTCCTCATAGGCACGGTGTGAGAGTGCCTCATCCAGGAAAATATGGCGCGGCGTGCTGCGCATGACATCCAGCACTTCCATTGAGGTAATTCCCTGATCCATGAGACGACCGAGCAGCCGTTCCCGGGTGCGCTGGGAGGTCATGCCGATACCGCTGAGATTGAGCTTGTTATTCACACTGATCCTGCTTCTCTACTTCTGATAGTTAATCATAGGCTGGCTGTGCTTGCCTACCGCCGGAGTCGCGCCAGGGCTATTCACCGAATACCGATGCCTCGGTGAGCTGGCAGACTTCCCGAAGCAGACTGGTGGCATAGGCGCCACGGGGCAAGGTGAATGCCAGTTCCAGTTCCTGTTCCGTCTGCCAGCCCCAGCGGAGGTCGTCTACCCGGAAGCGCAAGGGACGGCGGTCGGCCTGCAAGCCCCAGCGGCAGAGCGCGGCAACGAGGCTGGCAAATTCCTCCAGCACAACAGTTTCAATATCGGCAGGCTCGCCCCGAGTTGCATATTTATCTTGATCCGATTGCACTCCGGGAAGAATGCCGGTGATATGTATATCCAGCTCATCCAGCCTGCCCTGCAGCTTGTCATCCCAGGCACCCGGGTCTACCACGAAACTCCGCTGGGTCCCTGCCAGGTTTAACACATCGCCTTCCAGGTAGCGGTTCCAATTGCCCATCTGCAGCCGTCGGGACAGCAGGTGATTAAATACCCAGGCACGTGCCGCGGAATAGAGCATGCCGCGCTTTACCCTGCCCTGGGCCACCGAGTCGCTTTCTTCGACCACGTATCGCTGTAATTGCTTGAGGTTGGATAGTTCCCGCCCGAAGCGCTGCTGCCCGAAGTAGTTGGGTACACCGGCCTCCTGCAATCGATGCAGGCGCAGTTCCACCTCTTCCCGGCTGCCGCTGAACCCCCGCAGGACTATGTTGAATGCATTGGCCTTGTGGCTGCCTGTTTTCAGCTTGCGACTGTTGCGATGGCACTGAAGTACCTCCAGGCCTGACTGCTGCAGACCTTCCAGCTCAGCCTCGCGCGCCTGGTCCATAACGACACTGAACCACTGCGTGGTTTCCGCTCGCCGATCCTTCATGCCCGCATAGCCGATGCCACGATCCGGGACCCGCAGTTGTTTCGACAACAGCCTCGCCACCTCCGTGGTTGAGAGATTGGTCTTGCGCAGCTGGATAAAGAGATGTTCCCCGGAACCGCTGGGTGTGAATCCCAGCACCTCGTCCACCCGAAAATCCGCAGGCTCAGCCTTGAGTTGTGCCTGGCCATCAGGCTTCCCCTCCAGGTACGCCAGCGCAGCGGGATCCGTTATTTCAAAAGTCTGTGCCATCGATGTAAAGTGGAATCAGTTACCAGCCATCAGCACGACACAGTGACAGGCCATGCCCTCTTCACGACCGAGGTAACCCATGCGTTCTGTAGTGGTTGCCTTCACGTTGACCCTGTCGGTATCAAGGTGCAGCAGGCTGGCCAGACTGGCCACCATCTGCTGGCGATGAGCGGACAGCCTCGGCACCTGGGCCACGATCGTGACATCCACATTGATTGGCTGAAAGCCCTTCTTGTTGGCCAGTTCCAATACCTCAAGCAACAGGTTTGAACTGTCTGCTCCCGCGTAAGTAGCGTCGTTATCGGGAAAATGGTCGCCGATATCGCCTGCCGCAATGGCACCCAGAATGGCATCGCACACGGCATGCAGCACCAGATCACCGTCTGAGTGTGCGACCAGGCTCCTTTTTTCTTCGAGCCTAAGTCCAGCCAGTACCAGGGGTTTATCTACGCTGTATTCGTCGGCAAATTTATGCACATCGAAGCCATGGCCGATGCGAATTTTATGCGGATCCATCGTGCTCATCCTGTTGCTGCAGAATCATCGCCGCGAGTCGCAGATCCGATTCATGGGTAATCTTGATATTCAAATGGTCACCTTCAACCAACAGCGGATTGTAGCCTGCCATCTCCAGCGCGCTGGCTTCGTCGGTGACAGCCACAGCGTTGACAACAGCCTGCTCCAGCGCCTGCCGTAACAGGCCATAGCGAAACACCTGCGGCGTATAGGCCTGCCAGCAATTCTTCCTGTCCAGGGTCTCCAGAACCACGCCATTACCATCCACCCGCTTCAGGGTGCTCACGACAGGCGCACCCAGCAGACCACCACATTCATGATTCGCGACAGACTGCAGTAATCGTTCCATGTCAGCCACGCGCACACAGGGCCGCACCGCGTCGTGCACAAGAACCCAGTCTTCCGGCGCGGCCCGGGCAGCAATGTGCAGCAAGGCATTGAGGACCGAGTGTTGCCTCTCCTCTCCCCCCGCGATGAATTCGAGTGCGGTACCTGCGACAGCGAGCTGTTGGTGCCAGCGATCGTCCGGATGCACAGGCACCACGATGGCGTCGACCCCGGCCAGGGCGGCGAGTCTCTCCAGGCTGTGCTGGAGAACAGGTTTACCGGATAAGGGTAAATACTGCTTGGGGATGGTCGATCCCAGGCGGAGACCGATGCCAGCGGCTGGCACAATAGCCCAAATAGTCATAGGTCATGGAGAACGCATAGAGCGTGCATAGTGCGCAAGGTGGTGGGCGCCGTGGCGCCCGCTTAATCGATGATCAGGTAGAATGTCTCGTCTTCACCGATCATGCCCAGTTCGGAACGCGCGCGTTCCTCTACGGCTTCCAGGCCATTCTTGAGATCGACGACTTCGATCTCCAGCAGCCTGTTACGTGCTTCGAGGTTTTCATTCTCCGCCCGTTGGGCGGCCAGTTCATCTTCCAGCATATTCAGGGAACGCACACTGTCTTCCCCCAGCCACAGTTGATACTGCAGGGTGAGAAAGATCAGTGTAAGCGTGGAAAACAATATCTTCATGCTGTTCCCTGGCCGGTTCCATCAACTGGTGAAACGCTTGAATTCCATCAAGCCATTGTAAACCGACCTGTCCCCCAATTCTTCTTCTATGCGCAGCAGACGGTTGTACTTGGCCACCCGGTCCGAGCGGCACAATGAACCGGTCTTGATCTGCCCCGCCGCCGTGGCCACGGCCAGGTCAGCGATCGTTGTATCCTCGGTCTCTCCGGAACGATGGGAGATCACCGCGGTGTAGGCCGCATCCTTCGCCATGTTGATGGCCGCCAGGGTCTCTGTCAGCGAGCCGATCTGGTTGAACTTGATCAGGATGGAATTGGCGATCTTCTCGTCGATTCCCCGTTTCAGGATGCTGGTGTTGGTGACGAACAAATCATCGCCAACTAATTGAACTTTATCGCCTATTTGCTCGGATAATTTAGCCCAGCCGACCCAGTCCGACTCGTCCATGCCGTCCTCGATGGAGAGTATGGGGTAGTCCAGGGTGAGCTGCTTCAGGTAGCCGGCAAAGCCTTCCGAGTCGAAACTCTTGTTCTCGCCTTTCAGATTGTACTTGCCGTTCTCGTAGAACTCGGAGGCCGCGCAATCCAGGGCCAGATGGATGTCCTTGCCCGCCGTGAATCCCGCCAGTTCGATGGCCTGCAGTATGGCATCAAGCGCCGCGGCATTGGAGGGCAGATCCGGTGCGAAACCACCCTCGTCACCCACGGCCGTGCTTAGGCCCTGCTTGTTCAGCACCGACTTGAGCGCATGGAAGATCTCGGCCCCGTAACGCAGCGCCTCGGAGAAGCTGGGCGCGCCGGTGGGCTGGATCATGAATTCCTGGATATCCACGTTGTTATCGGCGTGTTCGCCGCCGTTGACGATATTCATCATGGGCACCGGCAGGGAAAACTGGCGATCGCTGCCGTTGAGACGCGCGATATGAGCATACAGCGGCAGGCCGGAGTCGATGGCTGCGGCCTTGGCGGCCGCCAGCGATACGGCCAGGATGGCATTGGCACCGAGCCTGGATTTGTTGTCCGTGCCATCCAGTTCCAGCATGAGGTGATCGAGGCTGTCCTGGTCCAGCACGGATCGTCCCTTGAGGGCATCCTGTATCGGGCCATTGATATTAGCCACCGCCGTCAGCACCCCCTTGCCGCCGTAGCGAGCGGGGTCCTTGTCACGCAGCTCGAGGGCTTCGCGAGAGCCCGTGGAAGCACCGGAGGGGGCACAGGCTGAGCCCATCTTGCCATTGGCGAGCACCACATCGGCTTCTACTGTGGGATTGCCGCGGGAATCCATTACTTCCCTACCTCGTATATGGATAATTTCAGACATTTCAGACCTTTATTGACTCTATTTAAACGATTGCTTTAAAAAAATTGCGGATGAATTTGCTAGGAGGTGGACAGAACAGGCTGGGATTTAACCAGATCGTCCAGCGCTTTCAACTGGGCCAGGAATGCTTCCAGCACCTCCAGCCGCAGCGCGCAGGGACCATCGCACAATGCCCTGTCCGGATCGGGGTGGGCCTCCAGGAACAAGCCGGCGATACCCTGGGACATGCCTGCCTTGGCCAACTCGGTTACCTGTTCGCGCCTGCCACCGGCACTGTCACTGCGACCGCCGGGTCGCTGCAGGGAGTGGGTGACATCAAATAACACCGGGTAGCCGAACTGCTTGAGGATGCCAAATCCCAGCATGTCCACCACCAGGTTGTTATAGCCGAAGCTGCTGCCCCGTTCGCACAGCATCAACCTGGCGTTGCCGGCCTGCTCAAACTTGTTGAGTATGTGCCCCATCTCCTGGGGCGCCAGGAACTGGGCCTTCTTGATATTGATGGCCGCGCCCGTTGCTGCCATCGCCGCCACCAGGTCTGTCTGCCGGGACAGGAAGGCAGGTAACTGGATGACATCGACCACCTCGGCGACCAGCGCTGCCTGGGCAGGCTCATGGACATCGGTGATCAGCGGCAGCTCCAACTGTTGCTTGACGTCCTGGAACCAGCGCAGGCCCTCTTCCAAACCCGGCCCCCGATAGGAATCCAGGGAAGAACGGTTGGCCTTGTCGAAGGATGCCTTGAACACCAGCGGAATATCGAGCCTGACGCAGACCGCCTTGTAGTGCTCTGCCACGGCCAGGGTCTGGTCCCTGCTCTCCAGGACATTGATGCCGCCGAACAGGGTGAATGGCCGATCATTGGCCACCGTCAATTCGGCTATAGAGACTGACTTGAAGTTCATTGGGTGTCTGGCCTGGCCCAGGGCTCAGGCCTGGGCCGCCTTTGCTGTGACTGGTGAGGCAACTGCCTCCGCGCCAGCCTCGGATGAGGAATGCTGCTGATTGTACTCTATTGCCGCCTTGATGAACCCAGTGAACAGGCCATGGCCAGCCCGGGGTGTGGAGGTGAATTCCGGATGGAACTGGCAGCCCACGAACCACGGATGATCGGGTACCTCGATCACTTCTACCAGCATGCCATCTTCTGACTTGCCGACGATCTTTAGACCCGCGTCGGTGAGGCGCTCGAGATAGTCGTTGTTGAATTCGTAACGATGCCGGTGGCGCTCGATGATCTCTTCCTTGCCATAGCAGGCATAGGTTGTGGAGTCCTTGCTCAGGATGCACTTCTGGCCGCCCAGGCGCATGGTGCCGCCGAGATCGGAATTCTCATCCCGCACCTCGGTGTCACCACTGGCTGTGGTCCACTCGCTGATCAGTGCAATGACAGGATGGTTTGCATTGCGGTCAAATTCGGAACTGTTGGCGCCTTCGAGACCGGCCACGTTGCGCGCATAGTCCACCACCGCCGCCTGCAGGCCGAGACAGATACCCAGGAAGGGAATCCTGTTTTCGCGGGCATATTGGGTGGCGAGTATCTTGCCCTCGAAACCGCGCTCACCGAAGCCTCCCGGCACCAGTATGGCGTCATGCCCCGCCAGCATTTCCACACCCTGCTCCATCACGTCCTGGGAATCCAGGTAGGTGATCTTCACTTTGGTGCGGGTATGGATGCCTGCGTGGATGATTGCCTCATTCAGCGACTTGTAGGCATCGAGCAGGTCCATGTATTTGCCCACCATGGCCAGCCTGATTTCCCGTTCCGGATTCAGCTGGGAATCCACTACCCTGTCCCATTCGGAAAAATCTGCCTTGGGCACATCGAGGTGGAACTTGCGCACCACGATCTCATCGAGACCGGCTGCACCGAGTATCGATGGAATGCGATAGATGGAGTCGGTGTCCGGCAATGAAATCACCGCCGCCGATTCGACGTTGGTAAACAGGGCAATCTTCTCCCGGGACGATTCGTCGATCTCCTGTTCCGAGCGACAAACCAGGATGTCCGGCTGGATACCGATGGAGCGCAGTTCCTTCACCGAGTGCTGTGTGGGCTTGGTCTTGATCTCGCCCGCCGTGCTGATATACGGCACCAGGGTCAAATGCAGGAACAGGGC
>Ga0181580_10000127_pt1 | contig 47441 bp, 42 predicted proteins | sample 071ome_23_FD_132413 | JGI IMG/M metagenome (GOLD analysis project Ga0181580, IMG submission 132413) | Coastal salt marsh microbial communities from the Groves Creek Marsh, Skidaway Island, Georgia - 071403BT metaG (megahit assembly) | ecosystem: Environmental > Aquatic > Marine > Intertidal... | reverse complement strand
TTTCTGCAGATGTTCCGTCAGTGGTCCGCCGGGAACCTTAATGGAATAGAATTCCACGGTCTCATCCCAAGCCGGACTTGCGATGGAATACGCCCTCCAGACGGTCTTGTCATCTGCCGTCTGTGGCGGCAATCCGATCATGACAAATTCTCCTGACCGGAAACGGAACGATGCAGGTCGTGTCAGACGAAAACGGAAAAGCCTGTCCGTGAAGTGCTCAACCTCGGTGACAGTTTCGGCAAAGACACCATCTGGAACAGGTATGTCGAAAGGAGGCATGATTATCCGCGCTGGAAAAATTATCTAAATCAGGTATCCTTTATGTAATCGAAGATAAAGCTAATCGCAACCGGCCATGCGAAAAAGGGTAAGTCATTTCCCCTGGCGGTATTATGGCAGGAAATTCTACCCCGGAGATCACAAGGATGGAAAATCCAATTCTGCTGGAGAGCATTGATGGTGGTGTAGCAAGGCTTGTGCTGAACCGTCCGGCGGCACGGAACAGTCTTTCGCTCACGATGATTTCCACCCTGCATGAGGCGATTGACAGGCTGGGTGATAATGCCGCTGTCCGGGTCATTGTGATCACGGCCGAAGGGCCGGCCTTTTGTGCCGGGCATGACCTTAAGGAAATGTCGGCGGCGCGCGCGGAAGATGATCGCGGGCATGGTTTTTTCACCAAAACAATGGAATCCTGCGCCGCCATGATGCAGGCAATCGTGCGGTGCCCGAAACCTGTTATTGCCGGTGTCAGGGGGATTGCCACGGCAGCCGGATGCCAGTTGGTTGCCAGTTGTGATCTGGCCATTGCGGGGGAAGAGGCAGGTTTTGCAACACCCGGGGTCAATATCGGGCTGTTCTGTTCAACGCCCATGGTGGCGGTTTCCCGAAACCTGCCCCGGAAAAGAGTGATGCAGATGCTGCTTGGCGGTGAGATGATTGATGCCCCGACGGCCGCAGACTGGGGGCTTGTGAACTCTGTTGTCGCAACAGACGAGCTTGAGGATGCGGTGATGGAACTGGCCCGGTCTGTTGCGTCAAAATCAGCCGCAACACTGAAGATCGGCAAGGAAGCTTTCTACCGGCAGGCAGAAATGCCACTTGACGAAGCGTACCGCTACACCGCCCGGGTGATGGTTGAAAACATGCTCGAACGCGATGCCGAAGAGGGCATTAACGCCTTTATCGAAAAGCGTGAACCTGTTTGGGAAGACCCGGTCAAGCGTGCCGGTACCGACGCGGCGGAGTAGATAGCCAAACGCTTAAACTATATGAGGTAAGCGAGGGATGATTGCCCGTGCTTATGCCGGGTTCAACTTCACCTTTTCCGGGCAGGAGAGCCGGATGCGCATCACCGGGCGGCGGTGACGGTGATTTCGACAAGCAATTCATCCGACGCCATTTCAACGCGCCCGCACGCGCGTGCCGGTGCACAGCCTTCGGGTACCCATTCTTCCCAAAGCGTGTTCATGGCATCAAAATCATCCATTGTTTTGAGCCAGACAATAGCCTGCAGCATTCGTTCCTTGGATGTTCCGGCCTCTTCCAGCAAGGCATCAATACGCCGGAACGTCTCAAGACACTGATCTTCGATACTGTCGCCGCGATTGCCCACCTGCCCGCAAAGGTAGACAATATCGTTATGAATGACGATTTTGCTCATGCGGCGGGTGGTGTTATGTCTTTCAATCGATGATGTCATGGTTGGCAATCTCCTCCAGGGTAACAGGTTTGATCGGTGATCGGATACGATACTATCCGATTTCTTCATGTGGCAAGTTATGAAAAATGTCGTGAGATGATTGGACTTCAGGTATTCCAGATATACAGCATTCTGTACCTCTCTGGCTGCGGTATCACTCAGGCCATTCAAAGAGATTGAGCTTCGACTTTTCATTCGATATCCTCATTACGATGGGAATGAATTACATTACCAGGAAAGAGATATCTGCCGCCTGTTGAGCCTTTATAGGCGAGCTCTCGTGATCCGATGTCTTTTTGCCTGATGAACGGAGGTGCACATGTCCCCTGATCTGATCATTATCAATGGCCGCCTCATCACTTTTGATCACGCCCGGCCTTCTGCCTCTGCCCTGGCGGTGAAAGATGGTCAGATCATTGCTGTCGGGGAAGGGGCAGATATCCGGGATATGGCGGGGGCAAATACACGCATCCTTGATGCGGCAGGCAACACCGTGTTGCCCGGGTTTATCGACAGCCATGTCCATCTCTTCGGCGGGTCGGTTGAGCTGGATTATCTGGATCTCTACGGTATTGCCGGGATTGATGCGCTTGCTGAAAAAGTGCAGGCCTGGTCGAAAGCCTGCCCGGATGATCGGATCCTGTTTGCCATTCAGGCGGATTACAACATCATCTCCACAGGCCACCAGACCACCCGACATGATCTGGACAGGGTGATGCCGGACCGGCCCTTCGCCATGTTCGCAGCCGATCACCACACAATCTGGGCTAATACAAGAGCGCTTGAGCTTGCGGGCATCCTCCATGGTGGTGAGGTTGACAAGGGGGCGGAGATTGTCATGGCAAAGGACGGCACGGCCGCAGGTGAGTTGCGTGAGCCAGGCGCCTATGCCCCGGTGCTGAAACTGACCCGCTATGGTGGCCGCGACATGATCGGGCTTGTTACCGGCCGCAATCCGGAGCCGCCGGCAAGCATGGGCGAACGTGCACTTGATGCCGACGCTATCGCCCGTGGCCTGAAACATTGCGCCAGCCACGGGATTACCGGATTGCATAACATGGACGGGAATATCTATACGCTTGAGTTGCTGAAATCGCTGGAAGAGCGGGGTGATCTGCTCTGCCGAACGGAAGTCCCCTTCCATTACAAGAGTTTCGACAGTCTTGACCGGTTTGCGGAAGCCGAGGCCATGCGGCGGGATTTCACCGGTGATTGGGTCTGGTGCAACCGCGTTAAGATGTTCGTTGATGGTGTGGTCGAAAGCTCAACAGCACTGATGATGGAGCCTTATCCCGGCCTTGAGACTATTGGTGATGCTGTCTTTGACAATGATCATTTCAGGGATGCCTGCGTCAGGGCAGATGCGCTGGGCTTCCAGATCTCGGTCCACGCCATCGGCGATATGGCCATTCGCCAGACGATTGATGCCTATGAGCTTGCCCGGAAGGTGAACGGCGCACGGGATTCGCGTCACCGGGTGGAACATATCGAAGTGCTCCATCCTGATGATCTGCCGCGGTTTGCCGAACTCGGCATCGTGGCCTCGATCCAGCCCGGGCATGCGCCGTTCGGGGTGTATTTCGGCTCTGACACCATCAACAGGATGCTCCATGCGCACCAGATTCCCACCGCTTTTGCCTGGCGTGATATCCGCAACAGTGGCGCAAGGGTGGTATTTTCAACCGACTGGCCGGTGATCCCTGTCGATGTGATGCCGAATGTGAAATCTGCGGTGGCACCGAAAAAGTTGTCGCCGCCATGGCGTGATCAGGCCCAGACCCTGCATGAGACGCTTGAAAGTTATACGGCAGGAAATGCCTGGGTGGAGTTCAATGAAACACGGAAAGGTCAGCTCAAGGCCGGTATGATGGCAGATATTGCTGTCATGTCCCATGATCTTGAGGCCATGGACCCCGGTGATCTTGACAAGGCAAGGGCGCAGTTCACCATCTGTGATGGGCGGATCACCTGGGAAGCCTGAACCAAGCCCGGATCAGTATTTCTTACGTGTGAAGAGAAAGAATACCGTCACGACAAGCAGTGAGATGGCCAGCAGAATGCTGGAAATGGCGTTGATTTCCGGGGTGATGGCCCGGCGGAGCTGCCCCAGCATATAGGTGGGCAGGGTATCCTGTCCCGGGGTTTTCACAAATTCGGTGATGATCACATCATCCAGCGAGATAACAAAAGCCAGCATCGCCCCGGCCATGATCCCCGGCCAGAGCAATGGTAGCGTTACCCGCCGGAATACCATGAACGGACGTGCATAGAGATCACTTGCCGCGGTTTCAAGGCTGAGATTCATGCCGTCAAGCCTTGCCTTGATGGGCAGATAGGCGAAGGGAATGCAGAAGGCCGCATGCGCCACGATCAGATAGCCAAGGCCAAAGTAGTTGGTAAAGTTCTTGATGATGGCGAAAAAGATCAGCAGGGCGACGGCGGTGACGATTTCAGGCACCATCAGAGGCTGATTGATCAGAATGAAGATGAACTGCTGCCCCTTGAACGGTTGGGTGCGAGTTGTTCCGAGCGCGGCCATGGTCGCCAGAAGAGTGGATATGAAAGACGCGCTGATGGCGATGATAACTGAACGGATGGCCGCTTCCTGCACCAGCTGGTTCTCGCTCGCCTGAATATACCAGCGGAGAGAAAATCCTTCCCAGAGCATGAGATTGCTGCCAGCGTTGAATGAATAGAACACCAGCAGCAGAATAGGGGCATAAAGGGCAAAAAAGCAGATCAGGGCAATTTGCTTGAAGCCGAATTGATATGTCACCGAAAACGATTTGTTGAAGGTCAACCAGTCAGGCATTTTTATCTTCCGATTTCTGAATGATGCGCACATATATGATGAGGGCAATCATCACGATGAACAGCATCGTCACTGCCAGCGCCGCACCAAGCGGCCAGTTCTTGCCCTGGCCAAACTGAAGTTCAATGAGATTGCCAATCATCATTCTTTTGCCGCCCCCAAGAATTCTGGGCGTCACGTAAGCGCCGAGCGACGGCACGAAAACCAGGATGGATCCGGCGATGATGCCGGGTTTGATGATCGGCAGGATGATTTTACGCAAGACCCTGAACCGTGTTGCATAGAGATCAAACCCGGCCTCGACGAATCTGAAGTCAAACCGTTCCATTGAGGCATAGATCGGCAGGACCATCAGCGGCAGGTAGACATAGGTCATGCCGATCAGGATAGCCAGGTCTGTGTAGAGCATTTTGATCGGCTCGGAGATAATTCCCATGCCGATGAGGGAATTGTTGATCACGCCCTTGTTCCGGATCAGTTCAAGAATGGCGAAAGTACGGATCAGAAGATTCGTCCAGAACGGTATCGTGATGAAAAACAGCCACATATTGCGTGTTGCCGGCGGCCGTGTGGCAATATAATAGGCGGTCGGAAAACCAACCAGAAGACAGATCAGCGTCGTCAGAAATGACAGCTGGACCGAACGCCAGAAAATGGAAAGATGGGCATCCGACAACGACACGGTGTCATCGAAAATATCGCGGGTGAACAACACCCGGAACCAGGCTTCGGTGGCAAACTCCCAGACAACCCCGCCATAGCTCCCTGCCGTGAGGAAAGAGTAGATCAGCACAATGATCAGCGGGCCTGCGGCGGCGAAGATCAGTAACGCCAGCGCCGGCATCGACAACAGCCAGTTATTCGTCGTCTTTCTTCGGATCTGTTCCCGTTCAAGTGAGCTCAACTGCCGTGTCATGAGCGTCAGTCCTCGAGAACCTGAAGAGCATCCTCTTCAAGGAAGATACCCAACTTGTCGCCGATAGCGGGATTGAAACTGGAATGGATGGTGTTTTGTGAGCGGACGATGAATGGCTCGCCATTTTCCAGCAGGAGGTGATAGTTCGTATCAGTGCCGAAAAATATCCTGTCGGTAAGCTTGCCGGTCATGGCAGCTCCCTTGGTGGTGGTTTTGAGCCTGGTATGCTCAGGCCTGATAAAGACAGCGGTTTTTTTATCGTTCATCTTGTTTTCAGGCAGCCGGACGGTGAAGCTCTTTTTCTTATCCTCAAACCGGATTGTGGCTTCTTTTTTTCTCTTATCGATCTTGCCGATCTTCGCTTCGATGAAATTGGACTCGCCAATAAAGTCGGCAACGAAGCGTTTGGTGGGCTTGTAGTAGATTTCATCCGGTGAGCCGACTTGCAGAATATGCCCGTTACTCATCACCGCGATGCGATCCGACATGGTCAGCGCCTCTTCCTGATCATGGGTTACAAAGATGAAGGTGATGCCGGTCTCAAGCTGGAGGCGTTTAAGTTCGATCTGCATGCCCCGGCGCAATTTGTAATCAAGCGCCGAGAGAGGTTCATCCAGCAAAAGAACATCCGGCTTGGGGGCAAGGGCGCGGGCAAGAGCCACCCGCTGCTGCTGGCCGCCTGAGATCTGGTCGGTGCGCCGGTCCTTGAGCTCTTCCATATGCACAAGGGCAAGCATTTCATTCACCGTCTGGTCGATTTCATCCTTCGGCTTGTTGAGCATTTCAAGGCCAAAGCTGATATTCTCAGCAACGGTGAGATGCGGAAACAGGGCATAATTCTGGAAGACCGTGTTGACCGAACGCCTGAAGGGGGGCAGGTGGGTGATATCCTGATCATCGAGCAGTATATTTCCGAAGGTCGGGCTTTCAAATCCGGCGATCAGTCTCAGCAACGTGGTCTTGCCACATCCGGAAGGCCCAAGCAGGGTGAAAAATTCATTTCGCCGGATATTGACGGATACATTATCCAGTGCCTTTACAATATTCGGCTCACCGCCAAAATATTTTCCTACACCCTCGACCTGTACCGCATCATCTGCCTCACGCATCGTCTTCATGAAATGACTACCACTACTATTTACTGTTCCGATAAGTATTTACTTAAGATCAAGTGAATTCAAGTTCCAAGTGCTCTTAAGACGGACTCTTTCCCAGAGATTGGGCGATGGAGTGGATGGCAAGCTGGGTGTTCACCTTGAACGTATCGTCCAGAAAATCCGGCCAGGTCGAAAGCTTCACCACCACCATATTATAGGCTGGCGCGATATAAATCAGCTGGCCAAACACCCCGAGGCACATGAAGGCTTCGGTTCTCTCGTCTTCTATCCAGAACTGGTTGCGGTAACAGCCATGGGGCAGAAGCCGCCGGCGTTCATCTGAAAACAGACCATGCGGCCCGCGACGGACATCCATGATCCAGTCCGAAGGGATGATACGCTGTCCTTCGCATATTCCGTCGTCGAGATAGAGCTGGCCGAAACGGCCGAAATCCCTGAGGCATCCGTTGAAGCCGCCGCTTGCCAGCCCGTATCCTGCGGCATCAACCGTAAAATAACCATCTTCTTCCGCGCCGATTTTCTGCCATAGCTCCCGGCTTATGAGTTCATGGAGCGGCATGCCAGAAACATGCATCATGATATGGGCCAGCAGATCAGTCTCAATCGAGCGATATAAAAACGCACGGCCATGTTCGGTATATGTGGTCTTCAGCGACAGGATCTGTTCCCACACCGTTTCCGGCCAGATGATATCAGGGCTGGCATCCGGCGGAACAGGTCGCCATCCGGACGCCACATCGGTCTTGCCCACGTCGGAATCAAGGCGCGTGTATTCTTCGCTGTAGTCAACGCCGGTGGTCATGTCGAGAACATGCTGAAGTGTTGCTCCCTTCCAGGCGGTATGTTCAAGCTCCGGCAGATAGGTCTGAACAAGTGTCTGGGGGTCAAGCTGGCCCCGGCCGATCATGATACCCGCAACCGTCGCGGTGATGGATTTGGAGACGGACTGCATGAGATGCGGTGTTCGGGGCGTCATCCCGTTATAGTAACTTTCATGGACGATATGCCCGTCGCACATGACAAGGAATGCGTCTGTGTAACTGTCGTTCAGAAATGTTCGGATTGTATGTCTGTCGCCGCTGGCGCAGGTAAACTCAACTTCGGTGATGTCCTGTTCATTCCGGGAGAGGGGTTTGCCCGGGGTGCTCCCACGCCAGACTTGCGAGGTCGGCATGAACTGGCGGATGCGCTGAAAGCTCCAGCGGTTCCAGGGCGGCCGATCCCATTCCATGCGGGGCATCCGGGCAAAGATCTCCGCGTCGGATCCTGTCAGAAGAGATGGTTTTTCATCGTTGTTTTTGTATGAAAATGATATGGTATTAACTCGCTATAATTTACTGTTAAAATCTTGGGCAAGGCTTGTTTATATGTCAACCCGGGATCAGGCAGCCGGTCATTAATCTCAGTTGAGGAAACCCGCCATGGATGAGTTGTTTGAATGTGATGCAATGGAACTGGCCGCGAGGATCAGGGCAGGTGAAGTCACGCCGCAAGAAATGCTGGAGGCAAGTCTGGCGCGTGCCGAGCGGCTCAATCCAACACTTCATGCGATTGTTCACATAAGAAAGGAAAAGGCGAGGGAACTGATCGGCAGCACCTCGGCTGAAGCGCCTTTATATGGTGTGCCGACCCTCCTGAAAGATCTGGGGGCGGAAGCCAGAGACTTCCCTTCCCATAACGGCTCAAGGCTTTATCGCGATACGGTCTATTCGTACGACTCATCGATTTATACAAGGATACGTCAGGCCGGGCTTATCCCTTATGCCCGGGCCAATTCCCCTGAACTGGGCATCGGTCCCACCAGCGAGGCCGGGGTTTACGGTGAGCCGACCTGCAATCCCTGGAACCCGGGACATACATCCGGGGGCTCTTCCGGCGGTTCCGCTGCGGCGGTTGCGGCAGGTATTGTGCCACTGGCGCATGGTTCCGACGGGGGCGGATCGGTCCGCATCCCTGCATCAAGCTGCGGGCTTGTCGGATTCAAGCCGACCCGGGCAAGACTACCCGACGGCCCGGGGGTGGGCGAAGGCTGGGCTGGTATGGCCATTGACGGTTTCCTGACCAGATCCTTACGTGATACCGCCCTGATGCTTGATCAGTGTTCAGGGGCTGATCTGGGGGCGCCGTATTTTGCCCCGCCGCTCAAAGCAGGTTTCATGGAAGCGATGGAAACCCGGCCCGAAAGGCTCCGGATTGCGATCCTTGAAACTGATTTCATGGGCAATCCTGTCCACCCTGAATGCGTTGACGCTGTCCGGCGCACAAGTCATGTTCTCAAAGATCTCGGCCATGAGGTTAAACCATGGGTCTCAACAGTTTCGGAAGATGTGAGGCAAATGATGCTTGCCTGGACAAGGATTGTCGCGGCAGGCACCCTGCTTTCAGTCCGCGCCAAGAAACCGATAGATGAGCTTAACGCCGCTGATGTTGACGGCGTGACCTATGGTGCGGTTCAGCTCGGACAGGAGGTCAGTGGCGCAGATTATCTGCAGTCCATCAATACGGTGCACGCCTTTGGCCGCCGGATGGCCGCTCTATTTGAGGATTTTGATGTCCTGCTCAGCCCCACCCTGGCAGAACCTCCAGCCCGCATTGGCCGGTTTAAACCCGTGAATACGGATTTCATGGATTACAGGAACGGCAAGAACGGGGTGTTTGCCTATTCGCCCTATACCGCGGTGTTCAACGCATCTGGCCAACCCGCCATGTCACTGCCTCTGCACTGGACGCCGGATGATCTGCCGGTAGGTGTGCATTTTGCCGCGGCATTCGGGGAGGATGAGTTGCTGATGGGGCTGGCCCGCCAGCTGGAACTGGCCATGCCCTGGCAGGATAAGCAGATCTCACTTATCCGCCACCTGCACCAGATGAAAAGGTAAAAAAATAGAGGCAAACGGTGTTGCCTCTATTCCTGATTTTTTTGATCACCTCAGGTGGTGATCAGACCGAAAGCTTATTTCTGCAGTTCGGTCCAGATGGCTGAATACATCTCGGTGACTTGCGGTGAGCAGGTCTTGGAAAAGAAACCGTTCGGGATGTGTTCGGCGGCGATTTCAACTTCAGGCGCACCTTTCATATCATCCGGCATGAATGGTTCAGAGCCTTTGATGCCGTTTGCATAACGTGCAAAAGCTGATGCGAGGGCCGCATTCTCTGGTTCCATAAGGAAATTCTGGAAAAGCTTTGCGTTTTCGACATTCTTGGCATCTTTAAGAACGACCACCGCATCCATCCACATCGGATAGCCTTCTCTCGGATAGCCGAAGCGGACATCGGCATTTTTCTCCCGGGCGCGGAAAGCCGCCCCGTTCCAGTAAAGAGAGGCACCGAGATCACGGCCGGCAAATTTCTCGATAACGCCATAGTCCATGGACAGCCAGTGTGGCTTGGCCTTGATCAGGACGTCACGGGCCTTTTTCAGGGCAGCTTTGTCGCTGGTGCAAGGGTCACCGCCTGTATATTTCAGGGCAGCGTCAATCAGGTCTTTCATTTCCGGCGCAACATTGATCTTGCCGGAAAGCGATTCAGGCGGATCAAACACCATGGACCAGCTGTTGATATCGCCATTGTAAAGGGATGTGTCGACAATCACACCAACAGTTCCCCACTGATATGGCACCGAATACCGATGACCGGGGTCCCATTCGGGGCTTTTGAATTCATCCCGAACATTGTTGTAATTGGACATTCCGCTGGGGTTGGTTTCCAGAAGCAGCCCTTCGCTGATCCAGATCGGCATATAGCTGGCCGAAGGAACCGCCATATCAAAGCCATGGGCACCAGCGCGGATTTTGGCAAGCGCCGTATCATTTGAGTCGTAGTCGGTAATGGTGACCTTGACATCATAGGTGTCTTCGAACTTTTTGATCAGCTCCGGGCTGGTGTAGTTGCCCCAGTTGAAAATATTGAGCTCTCCTGCCGCATAGGCTTGTGATGCTGAAAACGCAAATATCCCTGCAAAAAGAGCCATAAAACGTTTAGTTAACATAATCTCCTCCATTGATGGTCTGTGCCATCTCAGATTGTATTGATAAAAGCTTAATTCAAATATGCTCACGTGTATATATTCATGAACGGGATATATTCCGGGGGGCGTATCCCGGGTATTTTCAGGCCATGCGGAAGCCCGGATACCCTTTGGCCGCAATCTCATTGCAATAGGAACGGTATGTATTCAGCCCGCCGGCATAGGGCATGAACACCCGCGGTTTGCCGGGGACATTCGCGCCCAGGTACCAGGAATGATTGGCCTTCGGCAAAAGTGTCTTGTTTGCGGCCTCGGTCACATGATCGGTCCAGTCCCGCATGGCGTCATCTTCGGCTTCGATGGTGACGATATTTTTGGTTTCGGCGTGTTTCAGCAACGCGCTTATCCAATCCACATGCAGCTCGATGGAGCGCGGCATATTGGTCAGCACCGAAGGGCTGCCCGGGCCGGTTATGGTAAACATGTTGGGGAATCCGTGAACCCCGAGCCCCAGATAGGTTTTGGGTCCTTCCTGCCAGGCTTCTGCAAGGGTGCGCGCGTCGCGCCCGACAATCCCCATTTTCAGGAGCGCGCCGGACATGGCATCAAAGCCGGTGGCAAAGACAATGATGTCAGCTGGAATATGTGTTCCGTCAGCCAGTTTCACACCATGCGCATCAATATTTTCGACCGGGTTCCGGCGGATATCGACCAGTTCAACATTATCACGGTTAAAGGTTTCAAAATAATGCGTGTCGATGGGCGGCCGTTTCGTGCCGAAGGGGTGATCTGATGGCAGGAGCTTTTCGGCGGTTTCGGCATCAGAGACAATATCCCGGATTTTGGCGCGGATGAAATCCGACATCAGTTCATTGGACCGTTCATCAAGCAGGATATCATCAAAACTTTCACGAAAGCGCAACCCGCCTATTTGCCAGGCTTCTTCAAGGATGGCATTACGCTCATCTTCACCGGTTTCGCATAATTTCCGTGGCGGTGCGCTCCATGGATGGCCATGACGTGAGGCCAGCATTCGTTCATGCCAGCCGTCAATTTCATCGCAGAATGCTGAATGGAAATTTTCTTCCAGCGGGGCGTTGCGCGCCGGAACACTGAAATTCGGGGTGCGCTGCAGCACCGTCAGTTGCCGCGCTTGGCCGGCAATGACGGGAATGGCCTGAATGCCGGTTGATCCGGTGCCCACCACAACCACGGATTTTCCGGTGAAATCCACCCCTTCATGCGGCCATTCGCCGGTGTGGTAAACATCGCCCTCAAAACACGTGATGCCGTTGATATCGGGACGATTGGCCGAAGACAAACACCCGACGGCCGTGATGAGATATCTGGCTTCAACCTCCAGTCCTGAAGAGCATCTGACCTGCCATTTGCCGGAGTCTTCATCCCAGACCGCCTGATGGACCCGTTGATTAAGGTAGATGTCCTGCCGCAACCCCAGTTTATCGGCACAGAAATTCAGGTAACAGAGGATTTCAGCCTGACCGGGATAACGTTCGGACCATTGCCATTCGCTCAGCAGTTCACGGGAGAAGTAATAGCAATAGGAATGGCTTTCTGAATCGCATCTGGCACCGGGATAGCGGTTCCAGTACCAGGTGCCGCCAACACCATCCCCTGCCTCAAGAACGGCGGCATTCATCTTCAGCTTATCGCGCAGGGAATACAGCTGATACAGACCTGAAAACCCGGCGCCCACAATAACCGCATCAAGACATAGTTTTGATCCGTCCGGTGAAGGATGTATGTTTTGCCGTTGATGTGCGGATTGATCCGGGGACATGAGACGCTGACAACCTGTTTGATTATATTTAACCGTATCAGGTGCCGCTCATTAATCAAAGACCTAAGGGGCGTGCCTTGCTTGGTGAATTCCTGCCGGCCTTTTCGGAACGAAATGAATTTTCGCAATTTCGTGCAGAAAATCCCGCACCTTCTCAGCCGGGATGGTGATCCCTCTATGATCAGTTGATACTGTCTGAATGGCTGAACAAGACCCGAGCCTGCTAGCCCGGCGGCAAAACAAGTTTAAACGGCTCTTCTGGCTGCTATGCCATGATTAGCCGCGGTTCTTGGTTAGCCAGTGATCGACCAGTCCCACGATCTCATCAAGATGGTTGAGGCTTTGACCCTTTTGTGCGGCAATCGACTGCACCAGTTTATCAACACGTTCGATATTCTTTGCCCCGCCGGCGAGCGCACGCGCCGCTGATGACGGGCTGCCAAGCGAGAGGGCAGCATTCGCGTATTTTTCAAACGGCACCAGATCGGCCGGGTCACTGCCAAGCGAGATACACAGATCAACAACCCAGTTATAGATTGCTTCCGAAGCGGCAATATCGCTATGCACGGCCTGCTGGATTGGGCGCATTTCGTCTTTTCCGATGCACCGGTAATTACCGGCAATCAGCATGGCCCATTTGGCCATCGGCACAAACACGGAATCGTGCACTTTCAGCTTAACCGGAATTTCGATTGCATTGCCGTCATCGTCGGTAAAGCGGGCAGATTCAATGTCAGCCTGCAGGCGGTGTAAAATCGCGGTATCTTCATCACCCTTCAAACGTGCGGCTTTGAAATTGGTTGGCAGGCGCACCTGCAACACATTCAGATTTTCTTCCGGTGGACGGAATGCCTGTGGGTCGGGGCTGCACAGGGTGAATTTATCGGGATTGAACGCATCCCAGACGGTTGAGTCGGCGTAGCATTCGCGAAGAGCTTCAATATCAAGCCCGGACAGGCGGCGAAGAAACGCCAGCGGCGGCATGTTCATGATCGACATGGTCGGCACGCCTGACCGGGCGATCTTTTGCAGTAATACACCAATCTCAGGAGCTGAATATTGCGGCTCCTGCATTGCCAGAACCACCAGATCAAAGGCTGCCGGGTCAGCATCACCCGGCGCACAGGCGGCAAGTTTGCCGGCAAGATCGCGGCTGCGGATTTCGACAAGACCATCGCGGCCCTTTACCGGTGTCCGGATAATCGCGCCTTCAGTGTTGAACAATTCAGCTTCGGCCGGAAGGCAAACCATGGTCGCATGGTGACCAGCCATAACAACTTTTGTCGCAAGCAGAGATCCGTAGGATGCGCCCAGGATCAAAACATTTATGGGGGTCATGTGAAGGGCTCCTGTCAATTTCAACGTCAGAAATATTGAAGAAAAAAAATCCATTTTTGGCAACAATTATTTTCGTATTGTATACAATTTAAAAATGATTGGATTTTTTTTGTTGACTATTAGTTGTTTATAATTTGTGATTCTCTCTTCAACTATCTTTCGTGTTAGGAAGGGGGACGAAATGAGTAAATCTGAGAGGTTATATAATCCTGACTTGGCACCAACGCCGAAAGAGCAAAAAAACTGGGGTTGGTTTGAAATATTCAATGTCTGGGCAAACGATGTTCAAAGTCTATTCGGCTACACGCTTGCCGCATCTTTATTTCTGTATTCAGGGCTGAATGGATGGGCGGTATTCGCCGCCTTGATTTTGGCTGGATTCTTCATTTCCTGGTTGGTCAATCTGTCGGGCAGGCCTAGCGTGGAGCATGGCATTCCTTATCCGGTCTTTGCCCGTGTCAGCATGGGGGTTTTTGGCGCAAACTTCCCGGCCATGGCCAGAGGCCTCGTCGCCATGTTCTGGTATGGGGCCCAGACCTATGCTGCATCAACCGCAGTAGCGTTGCTCATCACCGGCATTACGGGAATACAGGGAGAAGAAGCTTTCCTTGGTATGTCAGGGGTGATGTGGGTTTCGTTCATCTTCGTCTCGGCATTCCAGGTTTATTTATTCTGGCATGGGGTGGACCTTATCAAGCGTTTCCTTAATTTCGCCGGCCCTGCCGTTTATCTGGTCATGATTGTACTGATGATCGTTATTTGGGCGAAAGCTGGTGGCGGACTTTTGTCGGAAGTCGGCACCGTGTTCTCAGGTGGCACACGTTCCGGCGAATTTGAAGGTCTCAGTTCATTCGGCGCATTTGTAGCGGTATTCTCCATCATGGTTGGATATTTTGCCGCCGTGGTGATCAATTTCGGGGATTTTGCCCGCTTCGTGAAGAATGAAGAAGAGATGAAGAAAGGCAATCTCTGGGGACTGGTCGGAAATGTTGTTTTCTTCTCCTTCATCACGTTGATGATCACAGGAGGGACCATCTCCATTTTCAGTGAATATGTAGCCGAGCCGACAGAAATGGTGGCAAAGGTTGACAATATGCTACTGACAGTCGTCGCGGCCTTTGCCTTCTTTGCGGCAACGGTCGGGATCAACATGGTCGCGAATTTCATTCCACCTGCTTACGATCTCGCTAACCTGCTTCCAAGCAGGATCAATTTCAGAACAGGCGGTCTCATAACGGCAGGCTTTGGTTTTGTCATTGGTGGCTTGTGGGTCTCGGTCATCACCCAAATGGGCCTGTTCCCGTTTGTGAACACACTGGGTGCCATTCTGGCACCGGTATTCGGCATCATGATCGTTGACTACTACATGATCAAAAAGCAGCAGTTGAATATCGATGCTCTGTTTGATGACAGCCCGGAAGGGGAATACCACTACGATGGAGGGTTCAACCGGAAAGCGATACTGGCCTGGATAATTTCGGGTTATATTGCTGTAGGTTCGGTTTGGCCGAACATCCTCGTATTCGGTCTGGATGAATTTTTCGCAAACCTGGGTGGCGGCGGCGGATACGCCTGGATAATCGGGGCATCGCTCGGTGCTTTGGTTCACCTGGGAATCTCAAAGAGATAATCCATCAAGACAAAAACAGAGATAGCCCGCTGACCGGGAGGTTGGCGGGTTATCTTATGTGCAAATGTCATCAAGAAACCTGTCAACGGGAAGACAGCAGGCAATGCTTGCGCCCGGTCCGGATAATCGGCATCCTCACGGGTGTGGATATCGTTGGTGATCACCCCCACGGAAAGCCGCGGCGACAAGGCCCGGCACAAGCGATGAGTTGCCGTTGCACCTGATGAAGGAAATCTGAAATGCGTACGACCAAAACTATCCATGTGATTTCCGCCCATGCCGAAGGCGAAGTTGGCGATGTTATTGTCGGGGGAGTGTTGCCGCCACCAGGCGACACCATCTGGGAGCAAAGCCGTTGGATTGCCAGGGATCAACGTCTTCGCAACTTTGTCCTGAACGAGCCACGTGGCGGTGTTTTTCGTCATGTGAACTTGCTTGTGCCGCCGAAACATCCTCAGGCACAGGCGGCTTGGATCATCATGGAACCTGAAGACACGCCACCCATGTCAGGGTCAAACTCGATCTGTGTCTCAACGGTTTTGCTCGATGCTGGGCTGGTGCCCATGCAGGAACCCGAAACCCATATGATACTGGAAGCGCCTGGAGGGTTGGTGCAGGTTCGGGCCGAGTGCCGCAACGGTAAGGCCGAACGCATCTTCGTTCAGAATGTCCCCTCCTTTGCCTGTGATTTGGACCAAAGCTTGCACGTCGATGGGCTCGGGGAAATCTGCGTTGATACAGCCTATGGTGGCGACAGTTTTGTTGTGGTGGACGCAAGCTCGCTCGGCTTTGCGCTGATCGATCAGGAGGCCCATGCTATCGCCAAACTCGGTGTTCGTATCACCAATGCTGCAAATGAGAAACTTCGTTTCGAGCACCCCGGGAATCCGGATTGGAACCACTTCTCTTTCTGCCTCTTTGCAGGCCCTCTGACCGAAGGTGCCGACGGATTGGAAGCCGGTGCTGCCGTGGCCATTAAACCCGGCAAAGTGGATCGGTCTCCTACCGGAACGGCACTTTCAGCCCGGATGGCTCTGCTGCATGCACGGGGCCAGATGGCCGTTGGTGACAGGCTGACGACACGCTCTCTCATTGGTTCAACCTTTTCGGGTTCGATCCTTGGCGAAACCATGGTCGGCGGGAAAACAGCCATTCTGCCGGAGATATCCGGACGTGGCTGGATAACCGGCATTCACCAGCATATGCTGGACCCGTCGGATCCGTGGCCGGAAGGTTATCGGCTGACGGATACATGGGGAGCGCGTTGATGTCCGGTCGTTTCAGGCTTCCCTGATACCGGAATTGGCTGAAAGTTTGTATGTATCGTTCCGATGCTATCAGGTCGATATCCCTGAGGATGGCGTCCCTTCTGTACGCAGATTTATTTTCCGCCCTTTTCCACCAGTCTGGTATCAAGCAGCTGGCCTTCACGGGAGAGGATGGGGTAGGCGACGGTGGCGATCTGGCTGTTGAAATCCTTGAAGGCAAGGCCGGTTTCGAGATGAAGATCGCTGGACTCAAGGCTTTCGGTGCGTCCGGCGGCAAGGCGCTTCAAATGGTTTTTACGACTCTTGCGCTGGCGGTGGGAGAATTCGGATTTTTCCTCCACCAGCCGTCGGGCGATGCCGACATCATGGGAGATAAGTACGTTGCCGGCGAGCGCGATATTGGCGATGATGCGGTCATGCATGCCACGCAACTCAGCGAGGCCTTCAGCGGAGAAGCGGATGTCGTCTTTGGCACGGCTTGACGCCAGCGGCGGCAGGGTTTTGGAGACGATATCCCCCGCCGCTTCGATGGCGATGGCAAATTCCAGGAGATGCCGGAGCTGGCGGCGGTGATCGGAACTGGTGATGGATTTTGCCAGATCACCCGCATAATGGCGGATACCGTCAAGCGCATCATTGAGGCGCTGGTCGGTTTCAATGATCTTTTTTGTCCGCTCTTTGTCGAAATGCTCAAACAGGTCCATCACAGGTAGCAGCATCTCTTCAACAATCAGCAACATACGCTGTATCTCTCGCTGTATGCAGGCCAGTGCCAGCGCCGGGTTGTCGAGGGCCGTCTTGTCCAGCACGGACCGGTAATGCGCGGGCATATGCTCGGCGGCGGTGACAGGTTCGGGCAACATCCGTGCCGCCCATTTTCCCATTACTTTGCTGAAGGGGACAGCCACCAGCAGCAAGGCATTAAACACGATATGGGCGAGAATGATCTGCTGTCCCGCATCAGCATCCGGCAACAGGTCAATGAGCGGCGAGCGGTTCACCGCCACCACCATGACAACGGCCGCACTCCCCCGGATGAGCGTATTCATCAGCGGCACCTGCCGTGCCTTCGGTGCCATCGTGCGGGTCATCCAGAGCGGCAGGAGCGATGAGCCGAGATTGGCCCCCAGCATCAGCGAGATCCCCACCATCAGCGGCAGAGCGCCACTCGCCACCAGCGCAACAAACATTAATATGGCGGCAACCGAGGAATGCATCATAAAGGTCAGGAGAGCCCCGAGCAGAAAGGCGGTGAGAAAATCACGCTCAAGAATAAAGGCGATATCAGGCAGGAAGGCGCTGTCCCGGATCGGCGCCACCGTGGCGCGGATCAGGTCAAGCGCAATCAGGATCAGTGCAACCCCAATCACGGCACGTCCAAGTTGACGCAGAAGCGGTGCCTCGGATTTAAGGAACATGAGCCCGCCCACCACCAGCAGGAGCGGCGCGAGCCAGCGGATATCGAGGCTGAGAAACTGGATCACCAGCGCCGAGCCCAGATCCGCTCCCAGCATGGCCGGAAGACCAAGCTCAAAGGAGAGGACAGAGGCGCCGACAAACCCTGCCACGAGCATCGCCACCGCCACCGACGACTGCATGATGACGGCAAGGAAAACCCCGGCAAGCGCCGCCCGCACCCGTGCCCGGGACCGCGTCATCACCCGCCGGAACGACGCCCCATAGGCCCGCTCAACCCCGGTCCGCACCATCCTGACCGCAAACAGCAGAAGGATCGTCGCCCCCGCAAGATTGAGCAGAAATTCAACGATCAGCATAAACTCAGGTCCTTAAATCAATATCAGGTCTTTGCCGGTTCAAAATCAATCGTCAGCGCCACCGGCTGATGATCTGAGGCATTTGTCCGGTCCTGTACCTCAATTTTTTCAACCTTGGCCGCTATATCTCCTGAAACAAAGAAATAGTCACGGCAATGTGCGCCTTGAGGCCATTGAAGGTGATCAAAAATACCGCAGGTTGGTGTATGTGCTTTGTCGCCATGCAATAGTCTCCATGCATCATGATACTGATGGGCGCCATCCGCAAGTGGCTTAATCAAGGCCTGATAATCTTCATCATCGGGTATGGCATTAAAGTCGCCGCATAAAATGCTTGCTGTTGGCCTTGGTGTGGCAAAATAGGGGTCATCTTCTGCCGCATCAAGTTGATATTCCTGATGGCTGACAACATCGGAAAACAGCTCCCGCAACCGCATCATCTGCGCCACACGTTGCCTCATGCTATGGAATTCAAGATGGGTGGTCATAACCCTGACGGGAATATCTGCCTGCTCTATGACGACTTCAGTGGCCTGGCGAGGCATATGCTTGATGACGTTACCTGCTTCGGGTTGAGGCAATTGATGACAGAATATCTGGCGGACAGGCAATTTTGTCAGCACCGCATTCCCGAATTGCCAACGGCAACCCGTTGTGGTGTGTATCCGGTCTATAGCCGCCCCGAAAACAGGGTGATACCCAGCAAAATATGCCGCTATTTCGTCCAGTTGATCGTGGCCCAGGCCGCCATCAAGATCAGGGTTTAAACGGGAAACTTCCTGAAGGCAGATGACATCGGCGTCCCCCATATCCTTGATAACTGCGGCAATGCGGCCAAGATCAACCCTGCCGTCAACTCCGCGTCCACATTGAATATTCCAGGATATTATCTGCATGAGTTCAGGCCCCTGTCTTGCGCGAGGCAACAAGGAAATCAGCGACTTCGGCAAAACCTTGCCCGCCAAAACCTGAGGTGATGTAATTTGGTAATACCTCTATCTGGTCTGTGAAAGCCTTGATATTAGCAACCCCAATCGAGTTGGTGAAAAAACGGAACATGGGGGCATCATTCGGTGAATCCCCGGTAAAAACAAATTTTTCCTCATGTTCATCTATGTTCAGGTTGAGAATGTCCCTGGCAAAGCATTTTGTCATTGTCAGTTTATCATAGTCGCCAAACCAGGCATTAACATGGATCGAACTCACCTTGACGGTCGCGCCTTCGCTCTTAAGCAAGGTAACAATTTTCTGCACATCGTTTTCATCAAGCGGCGCGACATCTTCACGGAAATCCACCGCAAGGTCGGTTTCACGATAGGCCTGATCAGCGGATATAGCAGCCCCCGGTACGTTGGATATGACCATATCGGCAAGCCGCATTAACCGATCATGATTGCGCTGTTTTGTATCTGTATCATCAGCGTAATGCCGATACATTTTCTTTTTCTTACGGTCATAGTGGAAATAGAAGGCCCCATTTTCACCGACTACCCCGTTCACCGGCCAGAGCCGGGCAACCAGATCACACCAGCCGGCCGGCCGACCTGTGATGGGTACAACGATCAGTCCGGCTTCCTGCAAGCGCTCCATCGCTGTATAGGAAATTGCCGGCAGATAGCCTTCAGATGTTAATGTGTCATCGATATCCGTGAATACACCTTTCAGATTTCGAGCCATCGGGGAGGGAAAATCAGCCAGTGGTTTCATGCCGACTTACCTTTCATCTCCTGAGCTGGTCTCTGTCTGCTCACGAAATCATTAATCCAGTTTTCCAGCCGCTTGCGGTCAAGATCACTTGCCCAAAGCCCCAGTTTGGTTCGTCGCCACAGGATATCCTCTGAAGACATGGCCCATTCATGATGTATCAGATATCTTGCTTCCCTCTCATAGAGTCCGGGGCATAATTCCTCACCCAAATCCGCACGGCTGTCCGCCCCGTCCAGTAAGATGGAAATACAGTTGCCATAGGCAAGGGCGTAGCGCTTCAGCAGTGATGCCGGCAACCATGAATATCTCTCCTGCATTCTGGCAATAAAGGCCTTGATATCGGCATGTTCCACATCCCCGCCCGGAAGCGCAACTCTTGCCGTCCAGACCGGGCGGTCATTTTCAAGAATCTGGCAGATTCTGGTTACGGCTTGTTCTGCAAGTTTTCGATAGGTCGTGATCTTGCCCCCCAACACCGAAAGAGCGATCGCCCCTTGTGATGTTTTTTGCACGTCAAGGCGGTAATCACGGGAAACTTTCTTGGCCTCTTCGCTTCCCCCTAAAAGAGGCCTGACTCCGGCAAAGGACCAGATGATATTGGCACGGCTTATCTGTTGCTCGAAAAAGCGGTTGGACGTCTCGCAGATATAGTCAAGTTCTGCTTTGGATGCGCCAACCTTCTCAAGATCACCCTTGAAATCTTCATCTGTGGTGCCGATCAGGGTGAAATCGTTTTCATAGGGTATAGCAAACACAATGCGCTTGTCAGGATTCTGAAAGATATAGGCGCTGTCATGATCAAACAGCTTTGGCACAACAATATGACTGCCCCGTACCAGACGCATTTGATGTGGCCTGACATCATTGATCACATCATCAAGGCAGCGTGAGGCCCAGGGCCCGGCTGCGTTCACCACCATTCGGGCCGTGACCGTATGGTTTGCGCCGTGGGCATGATCTTTGAGGGTGATATCCCAACCCCGGCCACCGGATCCTGGCGTAGCTTTTAGGCATTCGGTGCGTGTCATGATATCTGCGCCGTGTTCCCGTGCGTCCATGGCATTCAGCACCGTCAGTCGTGCGTCATCCACCCAGCAATCATAATAATATGCACCCCGGGTGATCGATCGCTTCAAGGGGTAACCATAATCGGATGTATCAAGGTTCACCGGGCCGGATGCCGGCAGTTTTTTTCTTCCGCCCAGATGATCGTAAATAAAAAGGCCCAGCCGGATCAGCCAGTATGGCCGCACGCCCGGGCTGTGGGGGAGAATAAATTTAAGCGGGCTGATAATATGTGGTGCTGCCGCCATAAGGACTTCTCGTTCACGAAGCGCCGCACGGACCAGACCGAATTCATAATGTTCAAGATAGCGGAGGCCGCCATGGACAAGCTTGGTGCTCGCGGATGAAGTGGCGCCGGCAAGATCACCTTTTTCACAAAGAGCAACTTTCAGGCCGCGGCCAGCGGCATCCCTGGCTATGCCGACACCGTTGATGCCCCCGCCAATTATCATCACGTCATAATCCGGCGTTTTCGTCATTTGATACCCGCATGCATGAAGGATTGAACGAACTGCCGCTGGAACAAAAGAAAGGCAATCAGCAACGGGGCCACAGCCAAAAGGGTTCCGGCGGTAATGATTGACCATTCGACCCCCGATTCCGGCGCGCCGAAAATCGCGAGTCCAACCGTAAGAGGGCGGGTGTCAACAGAATTGGTGATTACCAGTGGCCAGAGAAAATTGTTCCAGTGATAACTAACCGAAACCAGCCCATAGGCAATATATGTAGGACGTGCCAAAGGTACATATACTTTCAGCAAGATCTCCATAAGGGAGCAACCTTCCACGCGGGCCGCGTCCTCAAGCTCTTTGGGAATGGTCTTGAATGTCTGGCGCAGAAGAAAGATGCCGAAGGCACTAGCCATATATGGCAGGCCAACCCCTGTAATCGTATCCACCAGATTGAGTTTGGACATGGTGGTGTAGTTTTCGACGATCAGTATCTCAGGCATGATCATCAACTGCAGCAGTACAAATACAAAGGCGACAGACTTGCCGTGAAATTCGATCCGGGCAAAGGCGAAGGCTGCAAGCGTACAGAGAACAAGCTGGGCCAAAAGTATCGATGAAACCAAAATGAACGTGTTCAGGAAATACTGGGCAAATGGTGCCTGATCCCAGGCAGTCCTGAAATTTTCAAGAGTAAGCGGCGCCATGAGATCAAATCGGGTGGCGTATTCCGCCGGATGAAACGCGCTCCAGAACGCATAGATCAGGGGTGACAACCACAGGATTGCCAGAAGCCAGGCACCGGTATATTCGAGCGATTGTATCAGTCTGAAAGGGGTTCTGGTCTGGCTCATTGGTAATGCACCCGTTTATCCAGAAACACAAACTGCCCGATCGCGATCAAAGCCAGCACAGCCAGCAAGACAACGGTCAGTGTTGATGCATAAGCCTGATCAAGGAAGCTGAACGCCACCTCATAGATATAATAGAGCAACAGGGAACTGGCGTTGTCAGGTCCGCCTTTGGTCAGGATGAAAAGCTGATCCACCAGTTTGAAAGAATTGATCACCGCATTGATCAGAACAAAGAGTGTCGTCGGCATGAGTATCTGAAAAAGGACACGGCGGAAAAAATACCAGCGGCTTGCCCCTTCCAGCTTGGCCGCCTCTTCGAGTTCGGGCGAAACAGACTGAAGCGCTGCCAGGTAGAAAATCATGAAAAACCCGGCTTCTTTCCAGATCGTGATCACGATAATGCAGCCAAGAACAGTATTAGGATCACCCAGCCAGTTATGGCTCGGGATGCCAAAGAGGCGGGTGAATTGGTCGATGAGGCCGATATCCGGGGTGTAAAAGAAAAGCCATATATTCGCGACCGCTATCATGGGCAAGATGGTCGGGGTGAAATACGCCATCCTTGCGATGGACTTAAGCGGCAGGCGTCCATTAACCCATAATGCCATGGCGATCGCGAGCGCAATCGATATAGGTATTGTGCCCGCCGCATAGATGACGTTGTTCCAGGCAACCTGCCAGAACACATCATCGTCAAGCATATATTCAAAATTTTCCAGCCCCACAAATTCGGCGGCACGAAGGGCAGTGCCTTGCGAATAAAAACTTTTCGCAAGCGTTGCAACGGTCGGGTAATAGGTAAAGGCAATCAGAAAGGTTGCCGCAGGCATGAACATCAGCCATCCATAGACAGACATCATGGTTGAGCGTTTGATCATTTCCTGAAAACCTGCGGCAACATGATTTATTAGGAGAACTCACCGGCAACCTAAAAAAGGCTGCCGGTGAGTCACGAAGGAACTAGCGGTAACGCTTGAGCAGACGGTCGGCCTGCTTCTGCGCATCACCAAGAGCCTCGGCGGGGGATTTTGACCCGGTCAGGGCCGCCTGAATGGCATCATCCAGAATTTTCCGCACCCGGCCTGTCTGGTAGGTTGACAGTTCGGCCGTGGCAAATTCCAGCTGGTCACGGGCAACTGCTGCCGGCGGGAATTCCTTGACATAATTCTGCAAGGTTGACGTCGCATAAGCATCCGGACGTGTGCCGAGATACCCTGTCTTCATGCTCCATTCACCTGTTCTTTCAGGCTGTGTCAGAAACTTGATCAGTTTGAGTGCTGCGGCTTTTTCTTCATCTGTGCTGTCCTTGAAGATATAGAAGTTACCGCCGCCCGTAGGTGTGCCGCGGCGCTTCTGTGCGGGCAGCATGGCAACGCCAAAATCAAACGATGCGTTGTTCTTGACGGTGGTCAGGTTGCCCGTTGAATGCCACATGATGGCGGTCTTGCCTTCAAGGAAATTCTGCCGCAGGGTGCCCCATTCAATCGTGCCAGAGGGCATAATACCATGATCTGACCCGAGGCTTTTCCAGAATTCGAGGGCTTCGACCGTCGCAGGAGCGTTGAAATAGGTCTCGTTGCCGTCACCATTCATGAGTGTCTGGCCATTCTGCATGGCAAGCGCCCCAAACATCCAGTACGGATATCCTGTTGACGGGATCATCGCGCCCCACTGTTCAACCGCATCCCCGTTCTTCTTGGTCAGTTTCTTGCCAGCAGCAACAAGCTCATCCCATGTGGCTGGCGGGTTTTCCGGATCAAGACCAGCGGCGCGGAACGCATCCTTGTTGTAATACATCACAATCGTGGAACGCTGAAAAGGGATTCCCCATGTCTTGCCCTGGGTGCGGCCATTTTCCATCAGTGCCGGATAAAAACTGTTAAGCCAGGCCTTTTCATCAGCTGTCTTGACGAGATCGTCAAAGGCAACGATGGCGCCTTGTTCAATCAACTCATAAATATCGATGGAGAACATCACCGACAGCTGGGCCGGTTCACCACTCTTGAGAGCAGCAAGCGCCTTGATCCGGGCATCGTTGTAATTGCCCGCATAAATCGCGTTGACCTTGATGTCCGGATTTTCCTTTTCAAAATCCGCAACCAGACCATCCACGATCTTGGTCAGCGCACCACCGACCGCCACGGGATAATACATGGTTAATTCTACAGCCGCTGCAATAGACGTCAGACTCATACTGAACGCTGCAGCAAGGGCCAGTTTTCTGGCCGAGTTTCTTAAAAACCTTAACATAGCTTCCTCCTTTGTGAACTTGGTGACCTTAAGTTGGCCCCCTCTCCGCCCCGAACTTACTGAACGGAAATCTTATTGATCAGGGCTTAGACTGAATAAGCCTTGATCGTGTCATCTCTTTTGCCGCTGGTGCGGTCAAAGACATGGACATCCTTTTTGTTCCACCTCAAGCGTGCCTTTACAGGCTTGGACAACTTCACGTGTCCTGCGCTGCGAACAAGGATGGGCTGATCACCAATGCGGGCATCAATGATCGTTTCTGAGCCCAGATAATCGGCGCTGACCAGCTGGGCTGGTATGCCTTTTTCATCAGATATGGAAATGTGTTCTGGCCGGATACCGACCATCATCTCCGAGCCTGTCCCGGGCAGAATTTTCGTCGTGTTTTCACCTTCGGCCAACATATAGCCATCACCCGGAACCACGTTCAGCAATTTCATCGGCGGCGTGCCGATGAAGGATGCGGCAAACGTCGTGGCCGGACGATCATAGAGTTCTTCCGGTGTGCCCTGCTGTTCGATCTGGCCATCACGCATCAGAATAACCTTGTCCCCCATACTCATGGCTTCCGCCTGATCATGAGTGACATAAATCACCGTCATGTTAAGCCGTTGCTGCAAAGCACGGATCTCAATGCGCATATCATGACGGAGCTTGGCATCAAGATTGGAAAGGGGTTCATCCATCAGGCAGATGTTGTTCTCGGCAATAATCGCCCTTGCAAGGGCCACCCGCTGGCGCTGGCCACCTGAAAGCTGGCCAGGTTTCCGGGTCATGACGTCGGTTAACCCAACGATTTCAGCCACCCGCTTCAATCGTGTTGCCCGTTCATTGGCCGGAACCCTGCGGACTTTCAACCCAAAGATGATGTTCTCTTCAACACTAAGATGGGGAAACAGTGCATAAGACTGGAACACCATCGACAAAGCCCGGTCAGAAGGCGACGCGGTGGTCAAATCATTGCCGCCGATAAGAAGACGACCTTCGGTCACGTCTTCCAGCCCCGCTATCATGCGAAGAGTTGTGGATTTTCCGCATCCGGAAGGGCCAAGGAGGATTGCAAAACTCCCGCTTTCAACAGCAAAGGATACATTATCAACGCCGGTGGTTTCTCCCCAACGTTTCGTTACGTTTTGCAGCTCAATTGCCGACATGTTTCCGGATCACCCTCACTCAATAACCTTAAAACAGGTTTGTTAAGCAATATTCCCCAAGGTTTTGTATGTTACCTGACAATTATGTAAGAAAATTTACAAAGATATGTCAAGTGAGCAATTCAAGATAAAATGAAATCTGGAAATTAAAGAAGCCGCTGTCGTTTCATGTGCAGGGTCAATTGTTGAAAAATAATTCAACACCATTGCCCTTTATCAGTCGCGAAAGATCAGGTGGGAGAGGTTTGTCAGTAAAAATACCATCAAGTTCAGACACATGGGCAAAAGGCATTAGAGCATTCGCATTCATCTTCGAATGGTCAAAGCCAGCGAATTTTACGCGGGAAATTTCCATGGCGGCACGAGATGCCTGGGCATCCCGGTAATGATAATCCAGTAACTGCCCATCGTCGGTCAGTGACCCAACTCCGAAAATACCAAACCCGACACGGAATCGGCGCAGAAATTCAGCTGTTGATTCGTCCCAGATTGCCCGGTCACGATTACGTACCAGACCACCGGTTAAGATAATTTCAAAATCTGTCTTCTCGCAAAGAGTATACACAACATCAATGTGGTTTGTGATTATCTTCAGGTTCTGATGTCCGGAGAGAGATTCGGCCACTGCGGCCATGGTCGTCCCGATGTCAATGAAGACAGATGCGCCATTGGGTATTTGTGCCGCGATCATCCGGCCAATGGCCTCTTTTGCCTCAGAATTCTGCCCCTTGCGGCTGGGGTAGGCCAGCCGATCTTTGCCGGGGGGTAAGGCTGCGCCGCCATGATGGCGCTGAACGAGCTGCTGATCATTGAGAAAAATGATATCCCGCCGAACAGTTTGCTGCGATACACCGAATTTCTCGGCAAGCTGGTCAATGGAGACATAGCCCATCTCACGGACAAGTTTCAGAATTTCCTGCTGGCGCATATTCAGATTCGAGTGTCCATTCTCAATCAAGGCGTATATCTCCATTAATAATGAATCCATCATAGCCTTGGATGATCTTGATGTAAATTAACTTACATTTAATTTACCAACGGTTTGTCTTCTCTGAGAATATTAACCGGACATTCAGCTGCTAAACGGGTGGAAAATCCACGACGTCCCATGTGTAATTCCCCACCTCTGCAGTTGGGGTGGTGATCCCGGCAGGACTCGAACCTGCTACCTTGAGATTAGGAATCTCACGCTCTATCCTGATGAGCTACGGGACCACACACCACGTGATACCATATTCGTTTGCACTTGTTGAGGCATGATTTCACGGCAATGTCGTCAGCCGTAATCATCTGCCCCTGACCGCGATGAGGCCGGATTTGCTTTCCGGTTCTGCTAGCGCAGAGCGGTAACCTCATATCCCGGTTCTTCCGGTTCATCATCGACAATCTCATCGGGGAAACCGGGGGCGGTGATATCGAGCCCGGTTGCGTCTTCAAGCCGGCGGATGATATTCGGCGACCATTCTCTTGCGCCATATTTTGCCATACCATCCTTGAAGATCTCAATCAGGAGCGGCGAGACATCCAGCGGCACATGGGATCTTTCGGCAATTTCCTGAAAGAGGCCGATATCCTTGAGCACCAGATCCATGGTGAAGTTGATATCGCGGCTGCCGTTCAGAATGACCTGGCTTTCTGTTTCATGCACAAAGGAATTGCCGGATGAAATCCGGATCGCCTCAAAGGTTGTGTTGAGGTCCATCCCCGCGGCTTTCATCGTCACCAATGCTTCCGCGCAGGTGATCAGATTGGCGGTGGCGAGGTAATTTGTCATCACCTTGAGAATGGAGGCTGAACCCAGCGGTCCTGTATGAAGGATGCGTCGCCCCATCGTGGTGAGAACAGGCAGGATACGTTCAAAAACCTCCCGCTCACAGCCCGCAAAAATAGAGATATTTCCCGTTGCCGCACGGTGGCACCCTCCCGAAACAGGGCAGTCGACGGCGGCGGCGCCCTTTTCCGCAACACGCGCCCCGAGGCGCCGGACTTCAGCTTCGTCGGTGGTGCTCATCTCAGCCCAGATCTTGCCCGGGGCAAGTCCGGCCAGGATCCCGTCTTCATCCTCCATGACTTTGGCACAGGCCGCAGGCGAGGGCAGGCAGGTGATGATCATATCGCAGTTTTCGGCCATTTCTTTGGGGCTTTCTGCCCAGCCTGCGCCTTTTTCAAGCAACGGGGCCGCAACCTCTTTGTCAAGATCACGTACCGTCACATCAAGCCCGTTCCGGATAAGACTCCCCGCCAGTTTGCCGCCAACATTTCCAAGACCAATAAATCCGATACGCATGCTTCCCTCCCCAGATTTACATCACGCAAGAGTGATCCCAAATGCGTTCATCCGGCAAGAAGAATTTCATGCCTGGCGTGAATAAAGTCTGTTGAGCTTGTCTTCAAAATCACGCCAGATGATATGGCGTTTGGGTTTTAATGTTGGTGTCAGCCTCTTGTTGCTGACCGTAAAACCCTCCCGGTCGATCAGAAACCGGCGCACGCGCTCGCTTGCGGCAAGACGGGAATTGGCCGTATCGATATCGCTCTGTATGTATTTGGTGATCTTGTCGGGTTTGTTTGCGGCCCTCTCAAGGCAGAGCTGGCTTGGGACAATCACCGCGACAAGCCAGGGCCTGCGATCACCGAACACCATCGCCTGTTCTATATTCGGCTGGGCAAGAAGACGGCTTTCCACCCGCCCCGGCGAGACGTTCTCACCGCCGGAATTGACAATGATATCCTTCTTGCGGCCGGTAATAGTGATAAAGCCATCATCATCTATTTCAGCGATATCACCGGTATGAAGCCAGCCATCCTTAAGCACTCTCGATGTTTCCTGGGGTTGGCGCCAGTATCCTTTCATGACGAGCGGCCCCCTGACTAAGAGCTCCCCGGATTTGCCCAGACTGACCTCAACGCCGTGAAGCGGACGGCCAACGCTCTGGATACGGATATCATCCGTCCCGTTTGAGCTGATGACCGGTGAGGCTTCGGTCTGCCCGTATCCCTGAACAAGCCTTATGCCGAGGGCAAGAAAAAACCGACCCACCGCCGGCGAGAGAGCAGCGCCTCCGGATACGATAATCCTGAGTCTGCCGCCAAGCTGGCGGGCGACCGCGCGACGAACAAGAACCGTCAATATGTGGTCAAGAAGTTTCTCACTGAGGGAAAGCTGGTCTTTCTGTTCTTTTTTCCGGCCAAGACGAAGTGTCAGGGTAAGCAGTTTTTCGGCAAGCCTGCCCCGGCCCTTGGCGCCGCTTCGGATACGGTCATGGAGCAGTTCGCACAATCTCGGCACAGCGGTCATCATGGTTGGCCGTGTTTCAAGCAATGTCTGGGCGATATGCTCAGGTGTGGGCAGGTGGTAGATTTCCGCCGCCACAAGGATAGCAAAGTAAAGCCCGATCGTGTGTTCATAGGCGTGGCTGAGCGGCAGGAGGGAGAGAAAAACCTCCCGGCCTTCCCTGACCATGGGATACCTTTCCCGTGCCGCGGTGATATTGCTGAGGATGGACCGATGGCTGAGCATAACCCCTTTGGGATGATCATCACTGCCGGAAGTGTAGATGATACAGGCCAGGTTTTCCGTATCCAGTGTTGAGACCATGGCATCTATATCCGCCGGGTAGCGGCGGCCATCGGCACTGAGATTTTCCCAGGAAATAATGGCAAGACCGGCGGGCTGGTGGATGGTCTTCGAGTTTTCGATCAGAATAAGAAGCCGGCAGGAAGGGGCTTTTTCAGCGGCCGCTTCTGCGGCGGTGGCCAATTTTCGTGTCGAACAGATAATCGCTACCGCTTCACTGTCATTGAGCAGGTGCAGATGATCATCTGTCGTATTGCTGGTATAGGCCGGAACCGTCACCGCCCCGATGGACATGATGGCAAGGTCAGCGATAACCCATTCAAGTCTGTTTTCTGAATTGATGATGACACGGTCGCCCGGGTTGACCCCGCGGGCAAGAAGGCCGGAGGCTATGTTTTTCACCTCTTTGGCCACTTCGCTGTAACTGATCCCGATCCAGCCGCTGTTATGCCTGTTCCAGATGAATTTACGGGATTTCATCTGAGACGATATGCGGAAGAACAGGCCGGGCAGGGACCTGTCTTCAGGTGCGATATCAGGTGTTTTTCCAGCGCTCATGGCATGCCCTTTTTTCTTTATTAAGAATGAAAGTAAACAGGCTGGCAAGACTTGAGCCCCAAATTTGCCCGATTGAAAATCAGTGTTGAGCTTTATTCCGATATTGCTTTATCCGGCATTGACCTTATATCTCAATAGAACCTCTAATCAATGTGAACGCCATGCCTGACAGTCTTCCCCATTGGTCACTGGATGATCTCTATACTTCCCCGGACGCGCCGGAACTTGAGCGCGATCGTAATGCTGCAAAGAAAGACGCCGAAGAGCTTGCCGCCAGATGGACAGGCAGATTGAACCAAGCTTCAGGTGATGAGCTTGCAGACGTGATCAGCGCTTATGAAGCCATTTCCGAGAAGCTTGGACGGATGACAAGTTTTGCCGATCTCGCCTTTGCCGCGGATATGACGGATCCTGCTGTGGGCCAGAAGGCGCAGATGATGCGCGAGACTGAAAGTGAAATCAGCGCAAAACTTGTCTTTGTCGAGCTTGAGCTTGCGGGCATCGGGGATGACCGGATGGAGCAGATTTATGCGGAAAGTCTTCGCTTAAGGGAGTGGAAACCCTGGCTTCGTCAGGTGCGTGCTTTCCGACCGCATCAGCTGTCAAATGAAATGGAAACCCTTCTTTTGGAACGCCAGCCATCGGGAAGAGCGGCCTGGATCAGGCTGTTTGACGAAACCGCCGCCGGGCTTCGTTTCCCTGTCGGAGGAAGAGATGTCAGCGAAGCTGAAATCCTTGACATGATGACCGATCCTGATCCTGCTGTGCGGCGCGAAGCAGGGCTGAGCCGGTCGGGCATTCTTGATCAGAACAAGAGGTTGATGGCTCTGATACTGAACACGATTGCCAAGGAAAAAAGTGTTGATGACAAGTGGCGCAATTTCCCGCGCCCTGTTTCATCACGCAATCTCGCCAATGATGTTGAAGATGATGTTGTCGATGCGCTTGCCCGCACCGTCACGGATCGCATGCCTGACCTGACCCATCGCTACTACAGGCTAAAAGCAGGCTGGATGGGCGTGGATAAACTGCCCTGGTGGGATCGCAACGCTCCTGTTCCGGGTGAGGATACACGGGAATTTTCATGGGACCGGGCCAGATCAATAATACTTGAAGCCTTTGGCGAGTTCGATCCTGGCATGGCAGAAGTTGCCTCCTGGTTCTTTGAGCGGAACTGGATTGATGCCCCGCAGCGGCCCGGCAAGGCATCCGGGGCGTTCAGCCATCCCACCGTGCCCTCGGCCCATCCCTATATTCTGATGAACTACAGCGGTCAGGTGCGTGATGTGATGACGCTGGCCCATGAGCTCGGGCATGGCGTGCATCAGGTGCTGGCGGCCCCGAAAGGCCATCTGATGTGTTCAACGCCGCTGACGCTGGCGGAGACGGCATCTGTCTTCGGGGAAATGCTTGTTTTCCAAAAGCTGATTGATACAGCGGAAGATCCGGTTCAGCGGCGTGCTCTTCTGGCGGGCAAGATCGAGGATATGCTGAATACGGTGGTCCGCCAGATCGGATTTCACAATTTTGAAACCCGTCTTCATGACCAACGGCGTGAGGGTGAGCTGACCCCCGATCAGATTTCAGATATCTGGATGGAAACCCAGGCAACAGCCCTCGGCCCGGCCATCACGATTGATGAGACCTACCGGCCGATCTGGGGGTTCATTCCCCATTTTGTCCATGTTCCTTTCTATGTCTATGCCTATGCTTTCGGGGATTGTCTGGTGAACGCGTTATGGCAGGTTTATCAGAGCGCGGAGACCGATGCGGCAAAGGCTCAGTTTGTATCGGGGTATCTTGATCTCCTTCGTGGCGGGGGGACGGACCGCCATGACGCCGCGCTTGCCCCCTTTGGTCTTGATGCGCGTCAGGAAACCTTCTGGTCACTGGGACTTGATATGCTGGCAGGGATGATCGATCAGCTGGCCGATGATCTCGCCACCGACGGTATCGGGGAGGCATAGATGAGCGACGATAAATCAGGCATGGGCGGCAGGATACGCCGCTACGCCAAGGTGACGGGAACCATGGGCAATCTGGCGATGAAACTCGCTGGTGAGAGATATCTCGGGATCAAGGTTGACCGGGAAAATCACGCAACCGAATTGCGGGATGCGCTGGGCGGGCTGAAGGGCCCGCTGATGAAAGTCGCCCAGATCCTTGCCACCATCCCCGAAGCCCTGCCCCGGGAATATGCAGAAGAACTCGCAAATCTGCAGACCGATGCCCCTTCGATGGGATGGCTGTTTGTGAAACGGCGGATGGCGACTGAACTGGGGTCAGACTGGCAGTCCAGATTTGCCGCATTTGAAAAACAGGCCGCTGCCGCAGCTTCCCTCGGCCAGGTGCATCGTGCCACCGGGCATGACGGCCAGGCCTATGCCTGCAAGCTGCAATATCCTGATATGCGTTCTGCCGTCGAAGCTGATCTGCGCCAGCTCAAGCTGATCTTTTCCCTTTACGAGCGCTACGATAAGGCAATTTCAACCAGCGAGATCCATGCCGAACTTGCCGAGCGTCTCGAAGAAGAGCTTGATTACCGGCGTGAAGCCGCGAATATGAGGCTTTACCGTCTGATGCTTGAAGGTGAGGCCGGGGCTAATGTGCCTGAACCTCTGCCGGAACTCTCTTCCGATCGTCTTCTGACCATGACCTGGGTCGAAGGCCAGAAGCTGAAAGATTATATTGCCGCCACCGAAGATCAGGATGAACGCAACGCCGTTGCCATCAATATGTTCCGGACATGGTATGTGCCGTTTTATTACTACGGCGTGATCCATGGCGATCCGCATCCGGGAAATTACACGATTGCACCGGACCGGTCAGTCAACCTGCTTGACTATGGATGCATCAGGCTGTTCCGTCCGGATTTTGTTGCCGGGGTGATTGATCTATATCATGCCCTCAGGGACGGGAACGATGATCTGGCGGTGCATGCGTATGAGAAATGGGGGTTTGCAGGTCTTGACCGGGAAGCCATCGATATTCTCAACATCTGGGCAAGATTTATCTACACGCCTCTTCTTGAGGACAGGGCAAGACCAATACAGGAGATGCGGACAGGAAATCAGGGACGTGAAGTCGCCATGAAAGTCTATGAAGAGCTGAAACGGATCGGCGGCGTACAACCGCCCCGGGAATTCGTTCTCATGGACCGGGCCGCGATCGGGCTGGGTTCAGTCTTTATGCATCTTAAGGCCGAGGTTAACTGGCACCAGCTTTTTGAGGGTTTAATTGACGCATTTGACGTAAAAGACCTTGCTAAACGCCAGCATGATGCGGCATCTTTGTGCGGGATTCCTGAAGCTGTCTATTCCCATGGGCGGCTTTAAGACTAATTTTGAAACTCAGCGGCGGATTTCGCCGGGTTTTTATATCGGAGTGATGCAATGCGGATAGGTGCGCCCAAGGAAATTATGGCTGGCGAAGCAAGGGTGGCTATGACACCTGAATCGGCGCTTCAGCTTCAGAAACTGGGGCATACCTGCTTTATTGAAAAAGGCGCGGGCGAAAAAGCACGTTTTTCGGATGATGCCTATGCCGAAGCTGGGGTCACGGTCGTAAAATCAGCAAAAGAACTCTACGCAAATGTTGATGTGGTGGCCAAGGTCCGCCCTCCCACATCCCAGGAACTCAAGTCACTGAAGAAGGGCCAGACACTTATCGGGTTTTTCAACCCTGCCGGTGACCAGCCTGCGCTTGAACAGGCCGGCAAGCAGGGGGTTAATGTTGTTGCCATGGAGATGGTTCCGCGGATTTCCCGGGCCCAGAAAATGGATGCGCTTTCATCCATGGCTAATATTGCCGGTTACCGTGCGGTTATTGAGGCGGGTAACAATTTCGGACGGTTCTTCACCGGGCAGGTCACGGCTGCGGGTAAAGTGCCGCCTGCCAAGGTGCTTGTGATCGGTGCTGGTGTTGCCGGGCTTGCCGCCATCGGGACGGCTCAGTCTCTCGGGGCTATTGTTCGCGCCTTTGATGTCCGGCCCGAAGTCGCCGAACAGATTGAATCGATGGGCGCGGAGTTCCTTTTCCTTGATTTTGAAGACAGTCAGGATGGCGCGGCTTCAGGTGGATATGCCGCTCCGTCAAGCCCGGAATTCCGTGAAAAGCAGCTCGCCCTGTTTCGTGAGCAGGCACCCGAGATTGATATCGTCATCACCACCGCCCTGATCCCGAACAGGGAAGCACCGGAGCTCTGGACAGCCGATATGGTCGCGGCCATGAAACCGGGTTCGGTCATCGTTGATCTGGCGGCGGAGAAGGGCGGAAACTGCAAACTCACGGTTGCTGATGAGAAGATTGTCACGAAAAATGAAGTGACAATTATCGGCTATACGGATTTCCCCTCCCGGATGGCCACTCAGGCGTCCACGCTCTATGCGACTAATATCAGGCATATGATGGCTGATCTTACGCCGGAAAAGGATGGCACTCTTGTTCATGATATGGAAGATGACGTCATCAGAGGCGCCACGGTAACCTTTGAAGGTGAGATCACCTACCCGCCTCCGCCACCGAAAGTGCAGGCTATTGCCTCAAAAACACCAGATAAGGCCCCGCAGAAAACACCTGAAGAGATCGCCGCCGAAGAAGCTGCGGCCATGGCAAAGGCGGGACGCCAGCAGACGGGTCTTCTGGTGCTCGGAGGTCTGCTGATGGCGCTGATCGGCGTTTATGCTCCGGCCAATTTCATGCAGCATTTCATTGTTTTCCTGCTGGCGGTATTTGTCGGCTTCCAGGTGATCTGGGGTGTTGCGCATTCGCTTCACACACCATTGATGGCGGTCACTAACGCCATTTCAGGCATCATCATTCTCGGCGCATTGCTGCAGCTCGATACAGGCAACTCGATCATCACGGTGCTGGCGGCAATATCGGTGCTGATTGCAACGATCAATATTGTGGGCGGGTTTATGGTGACGCGCCGCATGCTCCAGATGTTCAAGAAATCTTAAGGCGGAGGTGTAGTTATGGTTTTTGGTATTCAGGCCGCCGCCTATATTTCGGCAACTGTTCTTTTCATTCTTTCTCTTGGCGGGTTATCCAACCAGGAAAGCGCCAAACGTGCGGTATGGTATGGCATTATAGGCATGACCATCGCTGTTCTGGCAACGGTGGCCGGACCAACTGTGCCGCTGAGCACGGTGCTGATCGGCGCTATTGCTGCTGGTTCGGTCATCGGTGCCATCGTGGCGATGCGGGTGGAGATGACCGGCATGCCGCAGTTGGTGGCGGCCCTGCATTCATTTGTCGGCCTTGCCGCTGTGTTCATCGGGATCAATTCTGATATGTCAGCGCATGACTTTGCCAGTCAGTCGGAACGGATCATCCATGAAGTCGAGATTTTTCTGGGCGTGTTCATCGGTGCGGTGACCTTTACCGGCTCAATCATCGCCTATGGCAAACTTGCCGGCAAGATCGATGGCAAGGCGATGATTCTGCCCGGGCGGAACCTGCTGAATATTGCGATGGTTGTCGGCTCGATCATCCTGTTGGTGATGTATATGAATCACGCGGGATCATGGACTCTTTACGTCATGACGGCGATAGCTCTTGTTCTGGGGATACATCTCGTCATGGCGATCGGCGGGGCTGACATGCCGGTGGTTGTCTCGATGCTCAATTCCTATTCAGGCTGGGCGGCGGCGGCCACGGGCTTCCTGCTTGGCAACGATCTCCTTATTGTGACCGGCGCGCTGGTGGGCTCATCAGGTGCCATTCTTTCCTATATCATGTGCAAGGCCATGAACCGTCATTTCGTGTCGGTCATCCTCGGCGGATGGGGCGATGCCAAAGGCCCGGCCATGGAAATTGACGGCGAACAGGTCGCTATTGATGCCGATGGTGTGGTGGCGGCGCTTAACGATGCCGACAGTGTTATCATAGTGCCGGGATATGGTATGGCGGTGGCCCAGGCCCAGCAATCGATCTCAGAACTGACAAGACGGCTGAGGGCGCAGGGCAAAAATGTGCGCTTTGCCATTCATCCGGTAGCAGGACGTCTGCCCGGGCATATGAATGTTCTTCTCGCTGAGGCCAAGGTTCCTTATGACATTGTCTTGGAAATGGACGAAATCAACGAAGATTTCCCCGATACTGATGTCGTGATTGTGGTTGGCTCAAACGATATTGTTAATCCGGCCGCCCAGGAAGACCCGAACTCTCCTATAGCCGGCATGCCCGTGCTTGAAGTATGGAAGGCAAAACAGGTCTTCGTCTCCAAACGTGGGCAGGGCACCGGATATTCCGGCATTGAAAACCCGCTTTTCTACAAGGAAAACACCCGGATGTTCTATGGTGATGCCAAGGCCAGTGTTGACCATCTGCTCAGCCAGATTTCCTGACCCGGCACGGGCAGGATAAAATATGAGGGCGAGGTAATACCTCGCCCTTTTTCTTTTCAGCCGGATTGATGAAGATGGCTCAGGCCATGTCTTCTCCCCGCCGTGTCAGCATGCTCATGGAAATACGGTCTTCGACCTCAAAGCCGAGGCTTTCGTAATACCGTCGCAGAGCCATGTTGTCGCCGCGAACCTGCAGGTTGACCTTCACCGCCCCCATGTCTTCCAGTTTTGCCACAGCGGCGTCAATGAGATCTTTGCCGTAACCTTTCGCCCGGTGGGCCGGATCAACTGCCATTGCATTGATCCATCCGCGGTGACCGTCATACCCTGCCATCACTGCGGCAACGATATGCCCGTTTTCTTCGCCCACCAGCAGGCCTTCCGCCTGAAAAGACGTCTTTTGGGCCAGCATGGCTTTGGGTTCATTCCATGGGGGATCATCGGGGAATACACGCCGCCAGAGAGCGCAAACCGCGTCTTCATCGCGGTCATCGTAAATCCGGATATGAATAGAATCAGTCATGGGCATAAGTATAAGCCGAAATGGATGATCACAAAAAGAAAAAGCCACCCGGAGGTGGCTTGATCATAAACTTTTTTAAATTCAGAATATCAGTATTCTGGGACTAGAAACCTTCACGTTCCATCCGCTTACGCATAAGTTTGCGAACACGGCGGGTGGATTCGGCGGCTTCCCGAGCACGACGCTCCGACGGCTTTTCATAAGAGCGGCGATTTTTCATCTCGCGGAAAAGTCCTTCGCGTTGCATTTTCTTTTTCAGCACGCGCAGGGCCTGGTCTACATTATTGTCCCGAACGGTAACGAACACTGGCTTTCACATCCTTTCAGATGGATAAATGGTTGTGGCCTTATTGCCGGAAGCGCCTCTTATAGCATACTTGACCCGGATGGCAAACCCTAAAGCCGGGCCGCAATCTTCACCCGTGGTCACGGTCAGATCACGGGGTGGCTCCAACGCCGATTTCCGGTCTTCGGGATTAGGACTTCCAATCTCCGGGTGCCGATACTATATAATGTAGGATAAGGAGAGTGACGATGGCAGAGATAAATAAAGATGATCTTTTACGCGGAATGCTCATCCATGTGCCTTTTGATGGCTGGAGCGATGCCTCGATCATTGCGGCGGCCCGGGAATGCGGCATCAGCGATGATGAAGCAAGGCTTCTTCTGCCCGGCGGCGCTATCGATGCCATAGACCATTTTACCGATCTGGCAGATCGCGACATGGCTGTCGCTCTTGATAAACTTGAATCCCGGCCGATGGGGATAACATCCATCATACGTGAGGCGATCCTGTGCCGGCTTGACGGCGCGGCGCCGCATCGTGAAGCGGTTGCATCAGCCTTACGGGTTCTTGCGAGGCCTCAGCATGCCCCGCTGGCGGCGAGAACGCTGTATCGCACGGTTGACCGCATCTGGCGTCTGACCGGTGACGGAGCCGTTGATTTTTCCTTTTACACGAAGCGTGCAACGCTTGCGGGTGTCTATTCCGCCACCCTTCTCTATTGGGTTGCCAACCCTTCGGCGGATCGCCAGCGGATAGAGGCGTTCCTAGATCAGCGGTTGCGTGAAGTCGCCCTCATTCCGAAGATTTCAGCACCGGCGCAGAAAGCCGCTGCCATGGGGATCAAAATGGCCGGCCGCATACTCGGCCGAATGCCGCTGCGGCATACAAACTGACCAACTATTTCCTCACCATCCCTGAATAAGACCGTTACAGGTAAAGACAAATGCCTATCAAGATTCAACATGATCTGCCGGCACGATCGGTGCTTGAAGATGAAAACGTGGATCTCATCGTTTCCGATGATGCGTTGAAGCAGGATATCCGGCCGTTGCGGATAGTCCTTCTCAACCTCATGCCGAAAAAGAAAGAAACGGAAATCCAGTTTGCGCGCCTGCTCGGCAACTCGCCGTTGCAGATAGAACTAACCCTCATGGCAACGGCAAGCTACACGCCCAAAAATACCGAGCCCGGATATCTGCGGCGATATTACCGCAGTCTTGATGACATCAGGGATGAATATTTCGATGCCATTCTGGTTACGGGCGCACCGGTGGAAACGCTTCCGTTTGAGGAGGTGAATTACTGGCCGGAATTGCAGGAAATTTTCACCTGGTCGCAACAGCATTGTTTCCGCCGGTTCGGCATTTGCTGGGGCGCGCAGGCGCTGCTCTATCACTTGTACGGGATCCGGAAGCATCAACTGGAGGAAAAGGTCTTTGGTGTTTACGACCATGTGGTGACCGAAAACACCTCTCGCCTGATGAAGGGGTTTACCGACCGCTTTCCGATGCCGGTGTCACGCTATACTGCCAATCTGCGGGATGAAATTCTTTCTGTTCCCCAGCTTGACCTTTTGGCAGAAAGCAGCACATCCGGCCCCGGGATGGTTCGCGACAGGAAAACTGGTGATATCTTCATTTTCAACCATCTGGAATATGATGCGGAAACACTTGCCGCCGAATACAAAAGAGACAGCGAAACGGGGGTTGGCACGGCCCTGCCGGTGAATTATTTCCCTGCGGATGATCCCGGGCAGAACCCTGTCAATTTCTGGAGGCCGTTCGCGTTTCTTTTCATGACCAACTGGATACATGACCTTTATCAGGCCACTCCGTTTGATCTTGAAAAACTCGCATCGCGTCAGGTTTAGATCACCTTAACTGACGGTTAATATGTGCCATTTTCCGGCCTGCCCTGGCACTGGCCTTGCCATAGCGATGGATATAGGCGCCTTCCTCACTGAGCGCGGCCTCAAGTTTTTCCATATCTTCCCCCAGGATGTTTTCCATCTGCCAGATACCAGTGGCCTTGGTTGAACCGAGGGGCAGTCCTGTGATGGCCCGGACCAGTTGGGCAAATTGGCTTGTTTGTGACCCTTCGATGGTCCAGTGAAAGGAATTATGGGGGCGCGGCGCCATTTCATTGAAAACCAACCCTTTGTCGGTCACGAACATTTCCACCGCCAGCAGTCCTGTAAGTTCAAGATGGCCCGCAAGCGCCAGCGCGGCTTCGGCCCCTTCACGCATGAGGGCAGGAGAAATCACGTCGGGATCTGCCGGCGCGGTTGATGTGTCAAGTATGCCGTTCTTATGGGTGTTGAGGCTTGGCGGGAAGACGGCGGTATCCCCCGGAGCAGTTCGGGCCACCAGAAAACTTGCCTCCGCAATAAAATTGACCCGTTCTTCGAGAATGCAGTCATCCGATGCGAGCGCATCAAAAGCATCACCGGCATCGGCGGCGGTGTTGACAGGCATCTGGCCTTTTCCGTCATACCCGAAGCGGCAGGTTTTCAGTATGGCCCCGTCAGGCATATCAGCCAAGGGGGCCATGATATCCTGGCTTGTGGAAATGGCGGCATAGCGCGGGGTGGCTATGCCCAGTTTGGTTGCCAGCGATTTTTCAGCAATCCGATGCTGGGCTACGCGCAAGGCCTCCGCCCCGGGGCTGACGGGCCGCACCCGGGCAAGATATTCCATGGTTTCAGCGGGCACGTTTTCAAATTCGCTTGTGATCGTATCCACGCTGTCCGCGAAAGCAGAAAGGGCCCGGGTATCCTCATAAGGTGCGCGGGTTGAGGTCATGGCAATGTCGGTTGCCGGTGCATCACCTTCAGGTGCAAAGACATGGCATCGGTATCCGAGCTCCGCTGCGGCAATGGCGGTCATGCGGCCAAGCTGGCCGCCACCTAGAATGCCGATGACCGATCCTTCCGGCAAAGGCAGGGATGCACCGTTAGTCATCTTGTGGCTCATCCATTACCCCGGCTGTCAGTTCTTCCCGCCAGCGGGCAATCTTTTCGGCAATTCCGGCATCCTCAAGGCTGAGTATGCTGGCGGCCAAAAGCCCGGCATTTGCCGCACCGGCTTTGCCGATGGCAAGCGTTCCGACAGGAACACCTGCGGGCATCTGAACAATCGAAAGAAGGGAATCCATGCCTTTGAGGGCGGCGGATTCCACCGGCACGCCAAGAACCGGCAGGGTGGTGTGGGCGGCGATCATTCCCGGCAGATGGGCGGCCCCGCCTGCTCCGGCGATGATGACCTTAATGCCTCGTGCCCGGGCTTCTTCCGCATAGGTCGACATGCGTTTCGGTGTGCGGTGAGCCGAGGTGATTTTTTTCTCATAAACTATGCCGAACTGATCGAGCATTTCTGCCGCATGACGCATGGTAGGCCAGTCCGACTGGCTGCCCATACAGATACCAACACGAATTTCAGATGACGCCATGATCCTGTGTCCCGGATTTTTTCACTAAAAGGGGAATGTAATTCAGGCAATGATATCTGGCAACAGCCGCTGATGCAGCTGGCGGATTTCATCTTTGATTGCCAGTTTGCGTTTTTTGAGCCGCTGAAGCTTGATCATGTCGCAGGACGGATTGAGCGCCATGTCCTCAATCACCTCATCAAGGTCACGGTGCTCAAGCGTTATCTGCTCAAGTTTTTTTAGCAGCAGTTCCTGCTGTTTTGCCAGATCGTCGTTTTCGTTCATAACCTGAGGATGCCTGATCCGTAACCGATAGAGGCCAATCCCACCCTTAATTGACTTGCGCCCGACTGTGTGAACAGCCAGTATACTAATATCCGATAAACGGAACAGGGTTTATTATAAGGGAATTGAGGCATTTTGACCATGACTGATCGATTTGATGAGATTGCCGCCGGCGCCAAGGCAGATCCGCAAGCGTTCTGGGCAGAAGCGGCACATGATGTTGCATGGATTGAACCATATACACGTATTCTCAATGATGAAAATCCTCCTTTTTACCGTTGGTTTGAAGGTGGCAAGATCAATACCTGCCACAATGCCATTGATATTCATGTTGAAAATGGTCGCGGCGATCAGCCAGCCCTGATCTATGACAGTCCTGTTACCAATACCAAAGCAAGTTTCACCTACGCCGAAATGCAGAAGAAAATCGCCGGTTTTGCGGGGGTGTTGCGGGCTCATGGTGTGGAATATGGTGACAGGGTCATCATCTATATGCCCATGATACCGGAGGCGATTGTCGCCATGCTGGCTGTTGTCCGGATCGGTGCGGTGCATTCGGTTGTGTTCGGAGGCTTTGCCGCCAATGAACTGGCAAAGAGGATAGAAGACTGTGCGCCGAAACTGATCATTTCAGCATCCTGCGGAATTGAGCCTGCGAGGGTGGTTGAATATAAACCTCTCCTCGATGAGGCCATTGAAATCAGCGCACACAAACCGGACGGCTGTATCATTTTCCAGCGTGATCAGGTCACCGCCTCCCTGATCGAAGGGCGTGATATCGAATGGCATGCGGCGCATGAGGGCACGACTCCGGCTGATTGTGTTCCCGTGGACAGCAGTGATCCGTGTTATATCCTCTACACGTCCGGGACAACAGGTGTACCTAAGGGTGTGGTGCGGTCAACCGGCGCACATATCGTCGCGCTCAAATGGTCGATGAAGAATATTTACGACACCAATCCGGGAGAGGTATTCTGGGCGGCTTCCGATATCGGTTGGGTGGTGGGGCACTCCTACATCGTCTATGCGCCGCTTTTCGCCGGATGCACAACTGTCCTTTTTGAGGGCAAGCCGGTTGGAACGCCCGATGCCGGAACTTTCTGGCGTGTCATCGCTGAACATAAAGTCAAAGCCATGTTCACGGCACCTACGGCGATACGTGCCATCAAGAAAGAAGACCCTGATGCCAAACTGCTCAAATCGTTTGATCTCAGTCATTTCCATGCCCAGTTTGTGGCAGGTGAGCGGTGTGATCCGGATACGCTGGAATGGTTGCAGCGATATCTTGGTGTGCCGGTGATTGATCACTGGTGGCAGACGGAAACAGGCTGGAGCATTGCAGCCACCTGCCTTGGCATAGACAAATCTCCCGTCAAGGTGGGGAGCCCCGGGCGTGCGGTGCCGAGTTGGGATGTGCAGGTGCTGGATACGGCAGGCCAGCCGGTAGCCGCCGGAGAGATCGGCGCCATTGTCGTCAAACTGCCGATGCCGCCGGGAACACTGCCAACTTTATGGAATAATGATGACCGGTTCATCGAAAGCTACATGGCGGACTATCCGGGATATTACAAAACCGGTGATGCAGGCTACCTTGACGAAGACGGGTATATCTATGTGATGTCGCGTACCGATGACATTATCAACGTTGCTGGTCATCGCCTGTCCACGGGCGGTATGGAAGAAGTGCTGGCCAGTCACCCCGATGTGGCGGAATGCGCGGTTGTCGGGGCTGCTGATGCGCTTAAGGGTCAGGTGCCTCTTGGTTTTCTTGTGCTGAAGGCTGGCGTCAACCGGGCGGGGGAAGAGATCATAGCCGAATGCGTCAGGATGGTCCGTGAAAGAATAGGCCCTGTTGCGGCCTTCAAGCAAGCGGTCATTACCCCGCGGCTCCCCAAGACACGTTCGGGCAAGATCCTCCGCGGCACCATGCAGAAAATTGCAGACGGACAAGATTTTCCGGTGCCGGCCACCATTGATGACCCTGAAATCCTCGATGAGATCGCCGTTGCCCTTGCCTCAATCGGATATCCTGCAAAGGGATAAGACCAAGACGTTCAGGGCAACTCAGAGATGTTTGTCACCTGTTCTTCGGGAGGCTGGGCTGTGCCGCCGGATTTTTCAATGGCCAAGTCCAGATCCTGCTGGCTGCAAAGCCCCAGCATAACCGGATGCTTGGCTGAAATATTGGCAATATTCCAGTGGGAGCGGTCACGTATCTTGCCGATTGTATCCTTGGTGGTGCCGATCAGTTTTGAAATCTGGCTGTCCTTTATATTGGGGTGATGCTTGACGATCCATGCAATGGCGTCAGGCTTGTCGCCGCGGCGGGCAAGAGGGACATAGCGCGGACCTTTGGTCCGTGCCGTCGGTTCAGGCAGGGCAGAGCTTTCACGGCTAAGTCGTGAAGACGGATCCGCTTCACAGCGTTTGATCTCATCTTCGGTCAGTTGCTTGTTCAGAATGGGGTTGTAGCCCTGAATGCCAGCACCGACATCACCATCGGCAATGGCCTGGACCTCAAGATCATGCAAGCCACAGAAATCCGCAATCTGGGCAAAGGTCAGCGCAGTATTATCAATAAGCCACACAGCGGTGGCTTTAGGCATAAGCAGGTCAGACATCGTGACTCCTGAACACATTGGTTTCAGCGCATTGCGCGCCGGATTGAACTTTTCATACACTATAAATAGGGATTGCGTCAAAAAATTGCAAAGATTTCGGTCTCGTCCTAGACTGTATTAGTAACCATGCAACGGAGGGGATCATGGATGACGAATTCGAAGCCTTCAAACCGGCGCATCCCCCAGGAGAGCTTGAGCGCTGGAATATTGAAGATCTCAACGCCTACAAAACCCGCCTGCTTGAGGAAATTTCCCGGATTGATGCTGTTCTTGACAGCAAGGGTGATGTCCGCTCGGCGGCTGAAAATCTGTTTAAATCCTAGTTAATCTTAAGGAGTTTTCATGCCTGGTTATGCCATTTTTGTTACCGGGGCCACCAGCGGTATAGGGCTCGGGATCGCACGTAGACTCGCGGCGTGTGGTCATCATCTTGCCTTCAATGGTCTTGCTGATGCCGACACCATTGATGCTGTCACATCAGAACTTACCTCTCTTGGTGCCGCATCATGCCGGTATATCGAAGGTGATATGCGTGATCCTGCCGCTGTCCGCGCCATGATGGCCGAAGCTGAGCGTGACCTTGGCCGCATAGACGGGCTGGTCAACAACGCAGGCATACAGCATGTTGCTCCTGTTGAATCTTTCCCACCTGAAAAATGGGATGAGATTATCGCCGTCAATCTGTCGGCAAGTTTTCATACCATTGCCGCGGTGCTTGAGGGAATGAAACAGCGCGGATTTGGCCGCATCGTCAATATATCCTCGGTGCACGGGCTCATCGCGTCGGTCAACAAGACCGCCTATATCGCGGCCAAGCACGGGCTGGTGGGACTGACCAAGGCCGTTGCGCTTGAGGCGGCGACTTACGGTATTACGTGCAACGCAATCTGCCCGGCCTGGGTCCGGACACCGTTGGTCGAAGCCCAGATTGAGGCCCGGATGGTGGCCAATGGCACAACACGGGATGAAGAAGCCCGTGCCATAGTTGGCGAGCGCCAGCCTAATGAGCGGTTTGTCACGGTTGAGGAAATCGGTGATCTTGTCCGGTTTCTCATCGAAGGTGAAGGGGCGGCGAGCATCACAGGTGCCGCCATGCCTGTCGACGGAGCCTGGACGGCGCAGTAAATTTATCTAGTCCCCGGGCAGGGGGGAAAGACGATCCGGCACAAACGGCAGGAGGGGTATGCCGCCTGCTGAAAGAGTGGCGCTGTCCGATTTCAGGTATTCAAGCCTGATCGAGGCAAGCCCGATTGAGCCTTTCTCATCGGGTGCACTGTCCAGCAGAAGCCCGGCCTGCTTTCCGTCGGCTTCTATATCTGAGGGTGCCGCGATCATCTCACCGGCACGAACGGGCACATAGCTCCGTTTGACAAGACCCCGATAGCGGGTGCGGGCCGTCACCTCCTGGCCGATATAACATCCTTTTTCAAAACTGATCCCATGGCTGAGATCAAACCTTGCTTCCAGCGGAAGGGCCTGTCCGGAGGGGAGCTCCTTCCCGCCTTCCGGCACGCCGCGCCGCCAGCGGAATTTCTTCCAGTCCTCATTATCTCCGCCGGTTTTGTCTTCACTCTCGCCGTAACGACGATAAACGGTTTCAGCAAAACGTTCGTCCGGAAGGCCGGGGCCACTGGTGCAGGCATGAACCGAAAGGTCGACGGTTTCAAGGTCAAGTTTCCGGCGCAGACGAAAGAGTTTCAGTCGCCGGAGGAGATCCTCTCTCCCGGCAAGGTCGCATTCGAGCAGGAAACCGTCTTCATCGCGGCTGATGAGCATATCATAGAGTATACGTCCCTGCGGGGTAAGGAGGGCTGACGGCCGCACCACCTTTTCAGGCAGGTTGCGGATATCTGCCGTCACCAGATCATGAAGAAAGTCTTCCGCTTCCGGCCCATGGATGGATATCAGGCCACGTTCAGGGAGAAAAAAGAGAGAAGGTTCATCCATCGGTGCGCACCGTGCCGTTATATCGTCTGAGATAGAAATGCTTTTCCCCGGCCCAGAGGCATCGTTCCGCATCTGGTCTGGCCTCTATGTATTCGCCTATCGAAGTTGCATGAAAGATCTGCGTGCAACCAATAAAACGGATACCAATGGTCGTCGGGGTGAATTCCGCCTGCCCCTTTCTGTTCCGTGTCACCGTGATGGAGGGCGCATCGGCGCGGAAACACTGACCGGCGCGCTGTTTCTTGCAGGCATCTGTTTCCACGCTGTCGATGACCTTTATATAGGTGACCGTGTCGTTATCAAAAATGAAACCGTCATCGTCAAGCATCGCGCAGTCATCGCCGGGGGGGCTGGTGCGGCCAGCAAATTCACATTCGAACCATGTCCCGTTCCATGTGCCTGCAGCATCTTCTTCCCCGGCAAGGGCAGGTCCCATCGCAAGTATGAGGGCAAGAACGGGCACCGCAAGTGATCCTGACCATCCTGAATGTTTCTGTGTCATCATTTGCCCGGTTTTCCTTTTCATGTCCGGTTCATGTCCGGCTGTTCACCGCGATGAAGCCGGATACCCCCGCCACAAAGGGCACGCTTGCCAGGACAAGTAGCAATGCGCCGAACGGGTATCCGCTGTCGATCATCAGGCCAAGCGTAACAGGCGACATGGCTGATGCAAAGACCATCAATGCAGCCGCTATTGCCTTGATCCCGCCCAGATGCCGGGTGCCGTAGATTTCAGCCCAGATCGGTGTTGCCACCGTATGCACTATTCCCTGTATAAGCCCGAATACAATGAAATATATGTAGATCATCACGCCGGGCCCGGCGAAATAAAGAGCAAAAGGAACAAGTGTCAGGGACATGACCGCAAAAGGTGTGGTTCTTGCGCTGGTAAATCGGTCGGCCAATCCGCCGCCGAGGAAGGCCCCGAGAATGCTCATGCTGGCATAAAACGCGTAGCCGCTGACCCAGAGATCAAGGGAGATCATTTTCTGCTCGGCAATATAAAGCTGATGGAAAAAGAGTCCTGTCGACGTAAAGCTGGGGGCAATGACAATGCCGGTAAGCATCCAGAAACGCCAGTGCAGGAGCATCTCTTTGCGGGTCCAGTGCTGGCCATCACGCCCTGCCGCCATGGCATCGACACCGCCGCCATCCTGCCCTTCCCGCCGCTGTGTCAGGGCAAGTGCGGCAGGGATCATGATGATGAGCACGATCACCGCCGTAATCTGCCAGACCTGACGCCAATCAAACAATAGCAGAAGAGTTACGGCAAATACCGGCATCAGGAATTCAGATACCGGATGGCCCAGCGTCGCAAAAGCAAGGGCCCGGCCACGTTCCGCCACGTATCGCCGGGTCATCGCAGTAGCGTAGAGATGGGTCATCATCCCCTGTCCGCTGAGCCGGAGGAAATAGATCCCCAACGCAAGCATGACAATACTGTTGACCTGAGAGAAAAACATAGCGGCAAACGCCAGGCATGAAATGATCGAAAGCGCGATAACCCTGAGCCGGATCGTATCAACAAGCCGGCCGAGCGGGATCAGCGTCGCAGCACTGGCGAGCGTTCCAAAGGCATAGAGTGTGCCGAACTCACCGTGGCTGAGCGCAAGATCTTCACGGATCGCGCCTGAGAAAAGCGATATATAGAAAGTCTGTCCGGGGCCGGAGAAAAAGGCGAGCAGAAAGCCGAAAAGAAGAAATCTCCACTGACCCAGGATAAAGTCTCTCGAAGGGAAGATCGACGTCATGGCAAGGCGGCCCGGATCAGTAAATCAGATTGGCAGAAATAATGCTTAAGCCCTGGTGTCCGTGGTCACTTCCGGCCGTGGGGCATTCTGCACCTAAACCCCGCTTCTGCCAACCCTGCATGAGGTAAATGTGAGAGGATGGCTCTGAATGAGGTGCCGGGAGATTATAACAAGGGAAGTTTTGCGGATGGTGCTGCTGAATGGACTTGAACCATCGACCTCTCCCTTACCAAGGGAGTGCTCTCCCGGCTGAGCTACAGCAGCCTTGCCGCTTTATTATCAGCACCGGACCGGGGATGCAAGCCCCTCTT
>Ga0181580_10000120_pt1 | contig 48190 bp, 45 predicted proteins | sample 071ome_23_FD_132413 | JGI IMG/M metagenome (GOLD analysis project Ga0181580, IMG submission 132413) | Coastal salt marsh microbial communities from the Groves Creek Marsh, Skidaway Island, Georgia - 071403BT metaG (megahit assembly) | ecosystem: Environmental > Aquatic > Marine > Intertidal... | reverse complement strand
ATCAGTTTCAAGTTGAATATTGTAAGGCTCATAGTGCCGTGAAAAAAATAAACCTTGCGCCTGTGTTTCGTGAATAAGTTTACCAAGTTCTTCTAGCGTATTGCCCTGCCTCAAGATGAGAGGTGTTTTGTATAGGCGAAGATCAGCAGATAACGCCTCAAGGCTTTTATGTAACCACCAACGGCTTGCTGATCCCATATTCCACTCGCCACCGAGTGAGCTGTCATGTATGTAAACCATGATAAGGGGTTTTCCCGTTTTGCAGGCGTTGTGTAGGGTGCAGTTGTCAGAAATGCGGAGGTCTTGTCTAAACCAGACGATTATTGGGCTGTTAGATTCCATACTTTAAATGATCGATATTGTTTACATTTCAAAGTATAGTTGAATCCAACATCCAAGACTTACGCTGTACAGGACGACAAACAACCATGTCTAATTGTTGTAATACTCAAGAAGCCGGACAAAGCAAGAGTCCTAGGCCTGACTACTTACTATGGGGTTCTCTAAGTTTAACTGTGTTGGCTTATGTTCTCTACTTGATGAATGTGTTTGATCCGCAGAGTCAACTAGGGTTGGCCACAGAATCTGTATTCGAGTTAGTTAACATTGTCTGGTGGGGTCTAGTATTAGGTATCTTGTTGTTGGCGGCACTATCTAAAGTACCGCGTGAGTTTGTAATTTCTTTGCTGGGTACGGGTACAGGTTTTAAAGGAATCATTAGAGCTGTATTAGGTGGAGTATTGTTAGATTTATGCAGCCATGGGATTTTAATGGTGGGAGCTAAACTCTATGAAAGAGGGGCTTCACTTGGTCAAGTAATGGCTTTTTTAATTGCAAGCCCATGGAATTCTTTCTCATTGACCATAATTCTCATTGCATTAATAGGTTTTTACTGGACGATTTTCTTTATCTTAGCCTCAATGGCTATTGCTTTTATCTCTGGCATTATCTTTGATGCATTGGTAGATCGTGGGGTATTACCTCAAAACCCTTATGCAATAGATTTGCCGGCTGATTTTCAATTTCTTCCACAGGCTAAAAAGCGTTTGTCTCTCATTCGGTATGATCGTGCCATGATTATGTCTATGCTTAAATCCGGTGTTATCGAGTCGAGGATGGTTATACGCTGGATATTATTTGGTGTGTTGTTGGCCACTGCAATTCGTTTACTGCTGGATGTGGACACATTTCAGGCGTACTTTGGTCCAACTTTATTTGGACTCAGTGCAACATTATTCTTTGCTACCATTATAGAGGTATGCTCTGAAGGCTCCGCTCCTGTGGCAGGAGACTTACTAACTCGAGCAAATGCACCTGGTAACAGCTTTGCATTTTTAATGGCGGGAGTATCCACAGATTATACGGAAATTATGGTTTTGAAAGATGCCACTAAGTCTTGGAAAATTGCATTGTTCTTACCATTGATCACATTACCCCAAGTTTTATTAATAGCTTATTTTGTCAACACTTTTGCTGTTTAGTACGAACTGATTCCCAAATTATCTTTTACACCAACTAGATGAGGAGTGTTGACCTTATCGACACTGATTATTTTATGATCACGGATGTAATCCGCTACTTGTTCCCATACAGGCGGGCCTGAGGATAAGTTGTTGACAGTCGCCCAGCCAGCAACTGAGTAGCTTTTATGGGCCTCTATAGCTGTTCCGTCATCAAGCGTCATATTGCTAATTCTGTGCCCAATTGTTTGTCGTGGTTCACAGGTATAATTCATACCCCCTAAGCGAACCATATCACCACCTTGTTGATAGTATGGATTAGGATTGAATAAATTGTCACACACATCCTCCAAAACTAATTTCAATTGTTCCCCAGTCATGTCTGTACGATAAGTTTCAGGATATGTCATACAAGTTTGATCAAGAACGTGTTCCATAGTGATCGGGGAGTCGATAGGAATGCTCGTTCCCCACCTAAAACCAGGTGATAAGGAAATTTGACTGTCATTCTGTTCACGCAATGCATTACAGATTAATTGATCAAAAGTCCCATTGAAATTACCACGCCGATATAATGTCGTGTGCGTGTGACCGAGTTCTTCTTCAAGCCAGTTCAAGTAAGGTGAGCGCACTTTTTCAATATATGCAGCCATTTCAGGATCTTCTGCGATTAGGTTAGAGAATATAGGTAGTAACTTATACTGATAGTCGCGTATTTTCCCAGACTGAATGTCTAGATCCATAACACCAAGAAATTTGCCACTAGAGCCTGCATTAGTGACTAAGGTAATTCCGTTTAAATTTTTCACTTCTATCGCTGTTGGTATTGCGTCATGTGTATGTCCTCCCAAGATGACGTCGATATGTTGAACATTTTTTGCCATTTGTATGTCAACATCAGCACCGTTGTGAGATAGCAGAACAATTAAATCAGGTTGCTCTTGTTTGCGTATAGTATTGATAAGTTTTTGTAGTTCATCTTCATTAATACCAAACGTCCAGTCTGGGATGAACCTTTTTGGATTGGCGACTGGTGTGTAGGGGAAAGCTTGACCAATAATAGCTATTTTACTGTCAGCAAGATTTTTGATTGTGTATGGTGCAAACACATGACCACTATCCTCATCAAACACCGGTGTGTCATCGAATAGGGCTTCTTCAGTTGCAAATATATTTTGTGCGATAAATTCACCATTGAAAGCATTGATGTTTTGAAGTGTTTGTTTATCTTGATAAGTGAACTCCCAATGGCCGGTCATGACATCTACTCCCAGAATGTTGCAAGCCTCTACCATATCCATTCCTTGGGTTTTGTAAGCAGTTCCAGAACCTTGCCAAGTATCCCCACCATCAAGCAACAAGGTTCGTTGGGGACCCGCTTCTGCACGACACTGTTTGATTAATGTGGCGAGATGGGCAAACCCTCCAACTTTGCCATATTTTTTAATGGCGCTCTCATAGCCAATCGGTGTGAGTGCATGCACTAGCCGAGGATGACTGATTGCAAAGTGCTCAAGCATCGCCTTTGATACAATATGCGGTGGTTGATTAAAAGCATCTCCAATTCCAAGGTTCATGCTGGGTTCGCGATAATAAATGGGTTGTAATTGAGCATGGCAATCAGTGAAATGTAATAAGCGCGTGTTGCCAAACAATGCAAAGTCATACAACGACGTGTGATTGTAGCCCGCAGCGAGGGGCATATGACCACACACTGCGGCGCTACTCAGTAACTGTATGAATTCTCTACGATTGAGCGTCATAGTAGTGATCCCTTATAAATCAACCTAAATTGATACTTTTTGGTCAAAGTTGTTGACATACTATGAACCACAAGGCTGAAATGTCTAATAAATAAACTGTGAATAATCGCATAAGCGCGTTCAATTATACCAATTTTATTTCAGCAAATAGATGCGTTTATCAAGCTCTCGGGATAGAATGACACCCTGGATGGGACCTTGATGCATGCATCAGAATCTGTCTCATAACGACTGAGCCCAATAACCGCATATTGGTGATCTGTGTCGGTTCCTTTGCAACGATAGATTGTGAACCCCGCCAGGCCCGGAAGGGAGCAACGGTAACAATTGATTCGGGTGCTGAGATTTAACTGGCATGGATTGCCGCCAATATGCAACTGCAACTGAATATCATCCTAATATGTCACATCAGGTTTTAGCGAGAAAATGGCGACCGCAAACGTTCGCTGATATTGTTGGCCAAACTCACGTGGTAACAGCGATGGTGAATGCGTTGAAAACCAGTCGTCTACATCATGCTTATTTATTTTCGGGTACACGAGGTGTAGGAAAAACAACTATCGCGAGAGTATTCGCAAAGGCTCTCAGTTGTGAAACAGGTATCACACCAGAGCCATGTGGTGAGTGTGAGCACTGTCAATCGATCACTGAGGGGCGTTTCGTTGATTTGATTGAAGTCGATGCAGCGTCACGGACTCGCGTCGAGGATACACGTGAATTATTAGAGAACATTCAATATGCACCTACTCGAGGTCGATTTAAGATATATCTCATTGATGAAGTGCACATGCTGTCAGGGCACAGCTTCAATGCCTTGCTGAAGACTCTAGAAGAGCCTCCTGAGCATGTTAAGTTTTTATTAGCGACCACTGATCCGCAAAAACTTCCAGTGACAGTTTTATCGCGTTGTTTGCAATTTACTTTGCGGCATATTTCACATACTCAAATTAATGAGCAAATGGCTAAAGTACTGAGTGCTGAGAACATTGCTTTTGAGCAATCTGCTTTGATGCAATTATCAGAGTCTGCTGATGGTAGTATGCGTGATGCGCTTAGCTTGCTTGATCAAGCTATTGCTTACTCGGGTGCAGATATTACAGAGCAAACAGTCAATCAAATGTTAGGGACAGTACCGAGTGAACAGGTTGATACATTGATGCACACTCTCTGTGATTTTGATGCTGTGCAGGCGATGGATTCTATAGAAAAATTATCTAGTTTGAATGTGAATTTCACTAAACTGCTCGATCAGATGATCGTAATATTTCATGCTGCAGCAATATCTCAAGCTGTGCCAAGCTACTTGGAGCAAGTTAATTTGTTCGCTTCGTCCATTGAGCTGATGGCAGAAAAGATCTCTGCCGAGGATATTCAACTTTTTTATCAAGTTGCGATGACAAGTCGAAGAGATCTTCATTTGGCTCATTCGCCTAGAGCGGGGTTTGAGATGGCTGTGTTACGTATGATTATGTTCCGCCCCGGGGGTGGAGAAGTGCAAGTAAAAAAGTTTAATCAGCCGTCGATGAAAACATCCCGGCTGAGACTATCAGACGCACAAAAGCATCAAGCATCATCTTGTAATTCTACAGACAGTCAAGACATTTCTGCTGAGATTCCACATAGCGATAATCAAGATCTATCAAAGACTACTGTTTTTGACGCGAATAGTATTTCTAGTGAATCTTCCAGTGTAGATGCCAGTAAAAATTTACCTGAACATAAAAGGAGTCAAATATCCTCTGACTTGGATGATAGTGCTGATAAAAAAGATCAACATAAAGCTCAGGCTGATTATATAGTCGATGACGATGAAGATAATCCGCACTCGACAAGTTTAGAAGATGCTAAACAAGCTGTGCTAGGTGATTGGCCATCTATGATCGTCGCGATGAATCTAACCGGTCTGGTGAGAGAGCTAGCCAATCATTGTGTGATGCAAGATATGAGTGATGAGAAAATAATGTTAATGTTATCTAAGTCTCATGAGAGCTTGCTCACCGAAGTTGCAGAAAAAAAATTAACCGACAGAATAAAAGATTTCATGAAGATGGACGTTGCATTGTCTATTACAGTGAGTCAGGGGGAAGTGCAAAGTCCGGCTTTTGAACAAGAACAAAAAATACAACAAGATCTTATGCGAGCACAAAAAAATATTGAGAGAAATGGTTTTGTGCAGGCAATGACAAGAGACTTACAAGCACAAATAGTACCCGTAACGATTCAAATTCAATCACAGCAAACTACACCAAAAAAGGGAACAAAATGAAAGGCGGAATTGGTAATTTAATGAAGCAAGCCCAAAAAATGCAGGAGGATATGCAAAAGGCACAAGAGGAGCTTAAATTAATTGAGGTAGAGGGCCAATCAGGTGGTGGCATGGTGAAAGTTATTATGCAAGGTAGTCATGAGGTTAAGAGAGTACTTATTGATGATAGTTTGATGAGTGATGATAAAGATATGTTAGAGGACTTGATCGCTGCTGCCATTAATGATGCTGTGCATAAATTAGAGCAAACTACAAAAGATAAGTATGCCAATATTACTGCTGGGATGCCTCTACCTCCAGGTATGAAATTACCGTTCTAGTTTCCTAGGCTATATATTTTGACTGATCAAATTCCAGTACTAGAGCAACTCATTAATGCTTTGAAAATATTGCCTGGTGTTGGGCAGAAGACAGCTCAACGGATGGCTTTTCATTTGCTCAAAATTGATAAGGAAAAAGCACAGACATTGGGTGCAACCATCACTCATGCACTAGATATCATTCAACATTGTAAACAGTGCAGAAACTACACAGAAAGAGAAGTCTGTGAAATATGCAGTAACAGTAATAGAAAGACCACACAAATGTGTATTGTGGAAACCCCAACCGATGTTATGGCCATTGAAAATGGCACTAATTATCAGGGAGTGTATTTTGTATTAATGGGTAAATTGTCACCGTTGGACGGCATTGGGCCAGATCAATTGGGATTAGATCAGCTAGAACAACATCTGAAATTAGGTGGGTTGGAGGAAATAATTTTAGCCACTAGCTCTACCATGGAAGGTGAGGTGACTGCTCACGTTATTGCACAAATGGTCAATCAATATGGTTTGAAAATAACGCGACTGGCTCAAGGTGTTCCAATCGGGGGCGAGTTGGAGTACTTGGATTTAAATACACTTTCGCAGGCATTTAATACTCGCACTGATTACAAGTGATTAATCATTACTGTTATTGATTTTTTTGCATATGCGAATAGGTCATACAGGCATAATGTTCACGCTACCAATGAAGAATGTTACGAGGCGTTTTTAATTTTACTCTGATGATTTTAATAACAACGACTAACTACTGACCTCAGCACATATTGCTCGGTAGCTAGCATAACGCTGTGTTGAGATGTATCCGGACTCGACAGCGGCTTTTATTGCACAGCCTGGTTCATCAAGATGCTGGCAGTTGGCAAATTTGCATTGACCGATATGATCTTTAAATTCTCTGAAGCCATTAGCTGCCTGATACTTGTTAGACAGAATAGGGGTGAAATTGCGCACTCCAGGTGAATCAATAATTTTTCCATTTTTACCGAGTGGATAAGCACAAGCATTGGTTGTCGTATGTTTACCTTGTTGTATGTTTTCGGATAGGGAGCCTACTTTGATATGTGTATTGCCGAATAAGCTGTTAATAATCGATGACTTACCGACACCTGATTGCCCGACTAAAATACTTTTTTGTGTCATTAGAGTATGTTTGAGTGCAGAAATGCCGCATCCAAGATGAGCGCTGGCAATAATGAAATGCTCGACAATAGGCAGGTAGATATCCTCTAGTTGTCTTATATCTACTTTGTATTGACTGAGATATTCAGATTTATTGATCACTAGGCTAGCTTTACATCTATTCAGCTCAGCGCAGGCAAGATATTTGTCTATCAGTAAGTGTGAGTAATTTGGAACTGGCGCAATAACTATTACCATATGATCTATGTTAGCGGCGAGAGTTTTAGTGCGTTGAAAGTTATCAATTCTTGTGAGTTGATTTACTCTAGGTTGAATACTGGCGATGACATCATATGATTGCCTTTGGCTCTCACATAATACGCGATCACCGCAAACAGCTTCGTGTGCTTGGCTTCTAACATGACATTGATGCTGTTTTTGCTGTTCATCTTCGACAATGTATGTTTTGCCTTGTCTTGCGATGACTGTGGCTAAATACATGAAGGAGTGTCAAAAGTGGTAGTGACTTTCATTTAAAAAGTTGATGACAGAGTTAATTTGGTTATTAGTCCAGTTTGTATTTGCACCATTTGAACATCGCATTACTTGTTTCTCCAGCACTTTCATTGAGTTGACAATGCGATTCTCGCGCTCATAGAGCACGCTACCATCACCACCAGTCATTAGGCTGTGACATTCAATGCATGCTGTTTCATGGAGTGTTTCTCCTGGCTCAGCAAATACGTTATTTAAAGGAAAAGATATGATTAATATGAGAAAAAAAAAGTTAATGTGTTGCATAGTTAAATGTATATTCGAATGAGTTGTCGTAAGATAGCAGAAAATTGACTGTGAGTGGACTTATGCAAGATGAAAACAATTTAATTTGGATAGATCTAGAAATGACAGGGTTGGATACTCTTAATGATGAAATCATTGAAATAGCCACGATTGTTACAGACGCTCAGCTCAATGAACTGGCCGTTGGGCCCGTGATTGCCCTGCATCAGCCACAAACTCGTTTAGATATGATGGATAGTTGGAATCAAACCCAACACAAAAAATCTGGGCTTATAGAGCGTGTGTTAGCTAGTTCATATGATTGCCAACGAGCTGAACAGGAAACGATTGAATTTCTTGACCAATATGTACCAAAAAGCACATCACCGATGTGCGGAAACAGTATCTGCCAAGACAGACGATTCTTGGCGCGCTTGATGCCCAGTCTGGAAGGCTATTTTCACTATCGAAATCTTGATGTGAGTACCATAAAAGAGTTAGTTAAACGCTGGTATCAAGCAGAGCAAGTTAATTATGAAAAAGAGTCTGATCACTTAGCTCTTAGCGATATAAGAGATTCAATACAAGAGCTGGCATATTATCGCAGTAAGGTGTTTTTACCAGCAACTTAATTTAATGTTTAGTTGATTAATTTATGTCCGACTCGCAGTTGAGATTGTTTTGGCGGTGTTAAAACAGTGTTAACTTGGTCTAGAGATTTGTCGATTTGTGGGTAATCAAGCGTGTAATGTAACCCCCGGCTTTCGTGACGAGATAGGGCGCTACAGATAATTAAATCAGCTACTACCGCAAGATTTCTAAGCTCAATTAGATCGCTTGTAATTTTGAAGTTACTGTAATACTCATCTATTTCGTTGAGTAACAGATCAATACGGTGTTTGGCACGTTGCAAGCGTTTGGTTGTTCTGACAATACCAACATAATCCCACATAATGCGCCGGACTTCATCCCAGTTATGTGCTACCACTATTTCTTCGTCAGAATCTGACACTCGACTCTCGTCCCATACTGGAATAGTCAATGAGTCATGAGTATTTGGAATGTATTGATTGATGTGTTCACCCGCAAACTTTCCATAGGCAAGACACTCCAATAGTGAATTGCTGGCCATACGATTAGCACCATGCAATCCCGTGAATGCAACCTCGCCAATCGCATAAAGATGAGGGATATCAGTTTGTCCATGTTCATCTGTGACAATTCCACCACATGTGTAGTGTGCTGCAGGAACGACTGGGATGGGTTCTCGAGTCATGTCATATCCAAGTTTTTTACAGCGTGCTTGGATGTTAGGAAAATGCTTGTTTATGAATAGCGCTGATTTATGGCTAATATCCAGATAAACACAATCATGACCATGTTTTTTCATCATATAGTCAATGGCTCTGGCAACGATATCTCTGGGTGCTAGTACACCTCTTGGGTCAAAGTGATGGAGGAACTCACGCCCATCTTGCAAGACTATTTTGCCACCTTCACCGCGAATTGCTTCGCTGAGTAAATAAGATTTTGCTTTTGGATGGTATAGGCAGGTGGGATGAAATTGCATGAATTCCATATTGGCGGCTCGGCAACCAGCGCGCCAAGCCATAGCTAAACCATCACCACATGCACCGTCTGGATTACTGGTGTAGAGATATACTTTACTGGCACCGCCGGTTGCTAGGATGACTGATTTAGAGCGGAATACTTCTACATGGCCACTATTCAGATTGAGTATATAGGCACCTAAACATCTATCTTTCTCGCAACCGAGTTTGCGAGCAGTAATTAAGTCAACAGCAATGTAATTTGAGAGTAAGTCAATATTCTGGCGTTGTTGAACTTGTGTTATGAGTTCGTTTTGTATGGCATCGCCAGTAGCATCTGCTACATGAGCGACTCTGCGATGGGTGTGACCTCCTTCACGTGTTAAATGTAATTGATGGACATTATGAAAGTTTTGTTCACGAGTAAACTTGACACCTATAGAAAGTAACCAATCTATGACTTTGCTGCCTTCTGAGATGGTTTTTTTTACAACCTCAGCATCACACAGTCCCACACCGGCTGAGATAGTATCTTCAATGTGATTTTCAAGTGAATCATCGCGATCGAGCACTGCTGATATGCCTCCTTGGGCCCAAGCAGTGTTGCCACTATTGAGTTCAGCTTTGGAGATCACGGCTACACTGAGGCTTTTGCTTAGATGCAATGCAGCGCTGAGGCCAGCGGCACCACTACCTATAATTAATACATCGTAATCTTTAGTCTTTGATTTGCTCATAAAATACATTTTGTCACAAAGTATGTGACGTTTGCAGTATGTATGGTTAATATATGCTTGTTCATGTCCAGTATAATAATTATTAGAACTTCTTCATATTGCCGTGGTCATATGAGCAGCAAATGAAGTTTTGCAACAGGAGAAATGCCCAAGATGGGCAGTGACAATAATAACGACAAAGAGTTAGTTGCACGCGCTAAGGAAGGGGATACTAAAGCCTTTGATGTGTTGGTGCAGAAGTACCAATATAAAGTTTTAAATTTAGTGAGTCGTTATGTCCAAGGGGATGAGGCGCAAGATGTAGCTCAGGAAGCTTTCATCAAAGCCTATAGAGGATTGAAAAATTTTCGAGGTGATAGTGCTTTTTATACATGGTTGTATCGTGTTGCTGTCAATTCAGCTAAAAATTATTTGATGTCCTCAGGCAAGCGGAAAGCTAAACAACAAGTTGATATAGACAATGCTGAATATTTTGACGAAGCAATACTTTTGAGGGATCGGCATACGCCAGAGCATATGTTGCAAACTGAAGAACTAGAGGTGAAAGTATTTGAGGCAATTAGTAACTTACCAGAAGATCTTAAAATCGCGTTAACATTACGTGAGATGGATGGTATGAGTTATGAGGATATTGCAGATACAGTGGGATGTCCGATTGGTACGGTACGTTCCAGGATTTTTAGAGCACGTGAAGCCTTGGACAAGGTGATCAAAACACTTATAGACTAACTTGTTGTCTCAAATTGGACTGATTAAGTTGTTATTTGTATCAGTAGAATCGATCATGGCGCAGTTAAGGGGATTATAGATTGTGGGAATAAAATATGAGTAGTGATGAACAGATTAATGATAATGACTTGGAGCTGATTAGCTCTAGTCTAGATCAGCAACTATCAGAATTTGAGCGCAGACGTTTAAATAATAATATCTTAACTAATAAGACCAATAACGCATCTAAGTCTCATCCAGAGAATGATGAAATTGCAAGTGTCAGTGACGAGGCTGTTAAAAAATTGCAACGATATTCATTAATCAGCGCGATTATGAAAAAAGAATGTGGTGATTCAATTGATGCAAATTTTTCACAGCGAGTTATGCAGGCTATAGAAAATCAATCTGTATCTGAAGAGCTTGATGAGGCTGATATTTCAACAATATCATTTAACTTTTACAGTAGACAAAAAGGTGATAATAGACCCAAAAGAACCTATGGGATGAAACAGGTAGCAGGTTTAGCTATCGCAGTTTCTGTTGCCACGTTATCATTTTTAAGTTTTCAACAATACGCTCAAACACGTCCTGATTCAGAGCATTTTATATCAAGCACTCAAACTAATTCATGGGAATCTCGTTCCGATAGTGCGGTTGAGAGAATGAATAAGATCTCACCTAGAGTGGAATTTGCACCTGTGCAATTAAATGCTCAGCCTAGCAGGAATACTATTCAGGATGTCCGAAGTCATGCATTAGATCATGAAATAGAAGCATATATATACAATCATTCTGGTTACGCAAGTGGACGTATAGTCTCACCATATTCTGAAATCACAAAATTGCAAGATCATAGTGACTAGACATCGTGTTCTTTTTAGATATCTGTATGCGGTTTGTTTGTTGTCCTTTGCAGCAAACGTAGCTGCAGAACTGCTCTCTGAAAATGTTCTTTTGTCTAGAATGAAGCATGCTGAAAATAACTTGGATTATCACGGTGTGTTTGTATTTAAGCATGGTAACAAGCTGGATGCGATGAGTATTACTCATGGATTGGTCGATGGGGTCACAAGAGAGCGTTTAGTCTCACTTAATGGGGATTCAAGAGAAGTTACGCGCACTGGCTCTCAGGTGAAATGTGTGTGGCCTCAAAAACAAATCTTTAGTTTGGCGCCATCATCTACTTATAAAGCAATACCAACTACCATTCCAAGAGATCTTACGAAAATCAAAAAAGTTTATGCATTGAGTTCTAATAAATTTGAACAAGTTGCTGGTAAAACTTGTCAAGTTTTAAAGATAGAACCGTCTGATAGCTATCGCTATGCTCATGAGCTTTGTATTCAGCCAAGTACGGGGATGTTGTTGAGATCTATGATTTGGGATGAAAATAAAAAACAAGTGCTAGAAGATGTGATGTTTACTCAATTAGAATACCTAGATGATATAAAAACTGTGAGTTTTGATTCTGTATATGACACTACTCAATATAAATCCAAAAGGTCTTTTATTAGTAAGTTTAAACCTATAGATTACCGAGATCTGATGCAAATAATAGACGATACGATATTGCCTGAAGGGTTTGTTGTAGAGAGCGCGAGCCAGCGTGCGATGACCCTAAAACAATCACCTGTACGGCATATTGTTCTGAGTGACAGTATTGCGAATGTATCAATTTTCATTTCTGAACTAGAGCATGAAGTCAATTTGAAGCCTATGCTGATGGGGCGTGGTGCAATGAATGTATACACACGCAGTAATGATCGTTACAAGGTTACCGTATTAGGTGAAGTGCCAAGCAAGACAGTTGAAATGATTGGGGCTTCAGTAAAGTTATAAGCGACACATATAATAAATACCTTAGGGGAATGAATTTGTTCAATAAAAAATATAACTTAATGTTTTTGTGGGTGCTGTTGGTAGTATTTTTTCCAGTTCACGCAGATATAACGCTGCCAGATTTCACAGGCCTTGTTAAGGCGCATTCTGCTGCAGTTGTTAACATTAGTACAAGCAAACAGCAGACAACACATCCGAAGATTCCACCTAACGTCCAACTCCCTGAGTTTCCTGAGGGTAGTCCATTCAATGATTTTTTTGAGAAATTTTTAGACGAACAAAGTCCACAGCATGAGGATTATTACAATTCTAAATCGCTGGGATCTGGTTTTATTATTTCAACTGATGGTTATGTTGTGACTAATCATCATGTGGTCAAGGAAGCGGATGAAATTATCGTTAAGATGAGTGATCGACGTGAGTATGTTGCTGCGCTTATTGGCAGTGATCCAAGAAGCGATATCGCATTGCTGAAAATAGATGCTGATAATCTACCTACAGTGAAATTTGGTTCAGCCAATGAGTTAGAAGTCGGGCAATGGGTATTAGCTATAGGCTCTCCATTTGGCTTCGATCATTCTGTAACTTCTGGCATTGTGAGTGCCAAAGGACGAAGCCTTCCAAATGAGAATTATGTGCCTTTTATTCAAACTGATGTAGCAATCAACCCCGGTAACTCTGGTGGACCTCTCTTCAATATGAGTGGTGAAGTGGTTGGCATTAACTCGCAGATTTACAGTCGTACGGGTGGCTTCATGGGGCTCTCATTTGCAATTCCGGTGGAAGTAGCTATGGATGTTGTTGAACAAATTAAATCGACTGGATATGTTTCACGTGGTTGGCTAGGTGTATACATTCAAGAGGTCACACGAGAACTTGCAGAGTCTTTTGGTATGGAAAAACCCAGTGGTGCTCTGGTGGCTAAGATTATTGATGGCAGTCCAGCTATAGATGCAAAAATTAAAGTCGGTGACGTTATACTAAAATTTAATGGTCAAGAAATCACCAGTTCTGCCTCTTTGCCACCCATTGTCGGTCGCGTTAAAGTGGGTGAAAAAGTCTCAGTTGAGGTTATGCGAAATGGAAAAATTAAAAAACTGAGTGTTATGATTGGTCAATTACCAGACAACGAGCGTGAGCAACAACAATCCAAGACACAAAAACAGAAAAATGGTGTGTTGGGCATGAAATTGCAAGAGCTGGATGAAGATGATAGAGAGAAAACAGAATTATCGTATGGTTTGCGTGTGCTGGAAGTGCATGAAGGCCCAGCATCAGCAGCCGGAATTCGTAAAAATGACATACTTCAAATGATCGACGGTGAAAAAGTTGACACGATACAAAACCTGAAGAAATTAGCGAAAGACTTGCCGGCTGGAAAATATGTTTCTGTCTTGGTTCAAAGACCACAAGGTCCACAGTTTCTTGCTATGCAAATACCCTCTGAGAGTGAACAAAAGTAGTAGTTCGTTTAATCTTCACGCATAATTATGGTTAGGTATAAAGCGAGTTCACACTCGCTTTATTGTTTCCGCTATATTACTAGCGTCTTTTGAATAATCTCAATGAAATACATCAGAAATTTCTCCATTATTGCCCATATTGATCATGGTAAGTCGACTCTGGCAGATAGATTTATTCAGCATTGTGGTGGTCTCAGTGAACGTGAAATGAAGGCACAAGTACTCGACTCCATGGAATTGGAACAAGAGCGCGGTATTACGATTAAAGCTCAAGCAGTTTCTTTGCCTTATAAGGCCCAAGATGGAAATACCTATCAATTGAATTTCATTGATACTCCGGGGCACGTGGATTTCTCCTACGAGGTTTCAAGATCACTTGCTGCCTGTGAGGGCGCATTATTAATCGTTGATGCGTCACAAGGGGTTGAGGCACAGAGTGTGGCTAATTGTTATACAGCAGTTGAATTAGGGCTCGAGGTCTTACCTGTTCTTAATAAGATTGATTTGCCAGCTGCCGATCCCGATCGCGTTGCCAATGAAATTGAAGAGGTAATAGGTATAGATGCCACTGATCCATTGTTAGTTAGTGCAAAGACAGGACAAGGTGTAGTAGAAGTATTAGAAGCATTAGTTCAATACATTCCTCAGCCTAAAGGCGATCCAGATGGGCCATTGAGAGCACTTATTATCGATTCATGGTTTGACAGTTATGTAGGTGTGATTACCTTAGTTAGGATATTTGAAGGCTCTATTAAGCCTAAGCAAAAAATCATGTCGATGTCATCTGGACGCAATTATCAAGTTGAAAAACTGGGAGTTTTCACTCCTAAACGTGAAGAAACTAAACAATTAGAAACGGGACAAGTCGGGTTTTTAATCTGTGGAATAAAAGATATATCAAGTGCTAAGGTGGGTGATACGCTGACTTCAGTTGATCAAGTCGCTGAACAACCCTTAGCGGGTTTTCAAGAAGTTAATCCGAATGTATTCGCAGGTATCTTTCCTGTTAATTCAGATGATTATGAGAATTTTCGTGATGCATTAGATAAATTAAAACTCAATGACGCTTCCTTTTCTTTTGAGCCAGAGACTTCTCAAGCTTTAGGCTTTGGTTTTCGCTGTGGATTTTTGGGTATGCTGCATATGGAAATTATCCAAGAGCGCTTAGAGCGCGAATATGATTTGGATTTAATTACGACTGCACCTACAGTGGTTTATCAAATCCACCTTACTAATGGTGAGATTATTGAGATTCATAATCCTGCTGAGTTGCCTGCAACAAATAAAGTTGATTCCATACACGAGCCGGTGATCAAAGCTAATATTTTGGTGCCGCATGATTACGTAGGCAATGTAATTACGTTGTGCATAGAAAAACGTGGGGTGCAGAAGAATCTTGTTTATCATGGTAATCAGGTGGCACTTACATTCGAATTACCACTGAATGAGGTAGTGCTAGACTTTTTTGATCGACTAAAATCCGTGAGTCGTGGGTATGCCTCATTTGACTATCAGCACTCACACTTTGAACCATCTTCGTTAGTTAAACTAGACATATTAATTAATGGTGAACGTGTTGATGCACTCTCTGTCATTGTCCACTCAGATCATTCGCGAACTTACGGAAATTCACTCGCGGTGAAATTGAAAAATCTTATTCCACGTCAGATGTACGATGTGGCAGTGCAAGCAGCCATCGGTAATCAAATCATTGCTAGAACGACTATTAAAGCTTTACGGAAAAATGTTACAGCCAAATGTTATGGTGGGGATATTACTCGTAAGAGAAAATTATTAGAAAAGCAGAAAGAGGGCAAAAAGCGCATGAAGCAAATTGGCAGTGTAGAAGTTCCTCAGTCCGCTTTTCTGGCAGTGCTAAAGGTGGATAAATAAAATTATCTTAGCTTTTATAGTCCAGCTATCATTCGCTAAGCACCTAGCTGCTTGGCTTGATCAGAACAAAGAGTGATTTTATTTCCATCAATTGTGATACTTGCACGACTGATAAAGATACTGATGCAACTGCATTTAATTTAGGCTTGTTTTATACCATGCCTGCAGGCACTGAGTTGAGATTGACATACTCAGACATTAATAATGAAGCAAATTCGAATTATGACTTCGGAATTAATGCAACTGCTGCGGCACAGGGTAATGATGTTGATATGTGGGCCTTTAGTATTGTTCAATGGTTCTAATCACCATCTTGATATAAATACTCGCTTATTAAAAGCGTACTCGAGTTGTTAATGATTTTTACTTCATAGTTTTTTCATTAGCTCTCATTAAGCCCCCAATATGGGGCTTTTTTTATGCCTGTGAGTTTTTCTTCAAAATAGCTTGTTTTCTGTATGTGACATGCTTGCGTTTCTATCAAGGCTCGCGTTTAATTTGATCATGAATTTTCATCAAAAAATGGTGAGGTTGTAAATGTTTGCCATAGCAAAAAAGTTTTTTTATTTCAGTCTGGCTTACGCTGCATTGGCTTCCTTCACTTTCGCTGACTATGTAGAAGTGACTTTGTTGGGCACAGGCACGCCCAGACCGTCAATAGAACGATTTGGCTCTGCGACCTTGATTGAAGCGGGTGGCCAATATTTCTTATTTGATGCCGGACGTGGTGCTACGATTCGTCTGCAACAGGCAGGCATTACCCCTAATCAAATTCAAAAAGTATTTTTGACCCATTTGCATTCAGATCACATCAGTGGTTTGGATGATTTATGGATTACAGGTTGGATATATCAGCGTGAGGGGGACTTGACCATACGTGGGCCTCTAGGTACGAAAAATATGGTTGATTCGATGCGCAGTATGTATCAAGAAGATATTGGCTATCGAACGGCGAATGTTGGTCATAAAAATGCCTATTTGCAAGCAATAGAGGTGACACCTGGCATCGTCTACAAAGACGCTCAAGTAAAAGTGACCGCATTTGAGGTGAATCATCAACCAGTGGAGCCGACATTGGCTTATCGCTTAGATTTTGGTGATCGTTCGGTTGTTATTTCAGGAGATACGACATATTCCAGTAATCTGATTGATCATGCTAAAAATGTGGATGTCTTGATTCATGAAATTACTGATGCGCAAGCTAAATTAGTCAAGCGCAATCCCAGATTATCTAAAATCATGGCTTACCATACGACTCCACAGCAAATGGCTCAGATACTCACTGAAACCCGTCCACGGGTGACAGTGTTAAATCATGTCTTGCTGTTTGGTGTCTCTGAGAACACTGTGTTAACTAAGATACAGCAAGCTTATCAGGGTAGGGTACAGTTTGGCGCTGACTTGATGCGTATACAAGTGGGCGAAAATATTAATATACTCACGCCTTAATTAAGCGCAACGAATAATTGATATAAGACTATGAGCACGTTATTAACAAAAAAAGGCCCATTAATCATGGGCATTCTCAATGTCACACCTGATAGCTTCTCAGATGGTGGTATGTACTCTAGTACGCGAGATGCGGTCGCTAGGGGATTAAATATGGTTGAAGAAGGTGCAGATATTATTGACATTGGCGGCGAGTCGACTCGTCCCGGTTCACAGCGTGTGGATGCCACGGAGCAAAAGCGTCGCATACTCGACGTGATTGCAGCTTTATCTAAAGAGCTTCCTAAAGATAGGTTGATCAGTGTAGATACAACTTTGCGTTCTGTGGCAGAAGCGGCATTAGATGCAGGTGCAGGCTTTGTTAATGATGTCACTGGTGGCACGGACGACGAGGAGATGATCTCATTAGTCGCCGAGCGAAATGTGCCTTACTGTATTATGCATATGCAAGGTCGGCCCGGAGATATGCAAGATAATCCTCGTTATGACAACGTAGGTAAGGAGGTATCTGATTTCTTGTTGCAACAGGCGGATAAAGCCATTGCCGCAGGTGTGAGTAAAAATAATATTGTGTTGGACCCAGGCATCGGTTTTGGTAAGCGTACAGAGCATAATCTTGCTTTGTGTAATCAGTTAAGTGCGCTGACTCAGCAGGGCTATGAAGTATTATTAGGTACCAGTCGTAAGCGTTTCATGGGAGAGATATGTCAAGCAGATGACCCTGCGGCACGCATGCCGGCTACCTGTGCAACCACGGCCTTGGGTGTGCAAGCGGGAGTGAAAATTTTTAGGGTGCATGATGTTTGGCAAAACCGACAAGCTGCTGATGTTAGTTATGCAATTTGCCATGCATGAATTTTATTTACTCGATGCTTTAATGTGATTGTTTGATTTAAACATGAATTCGTTCAGCTGATAAAAAAAGCCGTTGATAAAAAAATCACCGGCCTTTTTGTTTGGTGCGACTGAGATGATTATGCGTTTTCTGCAGCTTCTACTTTAATAGCACAGAACTTGAACTCAGGAATTTTAGCAAATGGGTCTAAAGCATCCGTAGTGAGCAAGTTGGCGGCGGCTTCGTGATAACAGAAAGGCATGAATATTTGACCTTCACGTAAACCATCGTCTGCACGAGCAAAACATTCCACCTCGCCACGGCGTGATTTGAGACGGATCATATCATTTGCCTTGACACCAATTTTTTCTAGATCAGCTGGATTAATACATGCTGTAGGCACGGGTTCGATTGCATCTAGCATAGAAGCTCGACGCGTCATAGAGCCTGTATGCCAGTGTTCTAATTGACGGCCCGTGATAAGAACAAAGTCAAACTCTTCATTGGGTAGTTCATCAGCATTGGTGAATGCCGCTGGGACAATCTTGGCGCGACCACTAACTGTCGGAAAGTCTTCCACAAAGATAATACCTTGACCCGGGTCATCCTCGGTTTCACAAGGGTATGTGACCGAGTGATCTCTTTCGAGTCGTTCCCACGACATGCCTTTAATGGAGTCCATACCTTGGCGCATTTCAGCAAATACATCGCTAGGCCCGTTATATTGCCAATCTAGGCCAAGTCGTCTAGCCATTTCTTGAATGATCCATAGATCTTGTTTGGCCTCACCAGGCGGTTGAACGGCTTGACGACCCAGTTGCACCCGGCGGTCAGTATTAGTGAATGTGCCATCTTTTTCAGGAAAAGCCGAAGCCGGTAATATAACATCGGCAAATAAAGCGGTTTCGGTCATAAAGATATCTTGCACGACCAAATGCTTGAGTGAAGCCAGTGCATGGCGAGCGTGATTGAGGTTAGGGTCAGACATGGCTGGATTTTCTCCTTCCACATACAGTCCTTGAATTTCACCGTCCGTGATAGCTTCCATGATCTCCACCACGGTTAAGCCAGGTTTTGGATCTAGCGTGGTTTGCCATAGATTTTCAAAGCGTGCTTGTGCGTCTGGATTATCCACTCTTTGATAATCTGGGAATACCATGGGTATTAGACCAACATCTGATGCTCCTTGGACATTGTTTTGGCCGCGAAGTGGATGTAACCCTGATCCCGGTTTACTGATTTGACCAGTCATTAGTGCTAATGCAATCAGGCAGCGAGCGTTGTCAGTGCCATGTATGTGTTGTGAGACTCCCATACCCCAGAAAATTATCGAGGCTTTGGATGAGGCGTAGACTCGTGCAACTTCATGCAGAGTTTCTGCAGGAATGCCACAGATTTTTTCCATCTGCTCAGGTGAATAGTCCTCTAGATGCTTTTCAAGTTCTTCATAGCCTTCTGTTCGATTGGCAATAAATTCTTTATCGACCAAACCCTGCTTAATAATGGAATGCATAATCGCATTGAGCATGGCTACATCAGTGTCAGGTTTAAACTGTAAAACGTAATCTGCATGGCGTGCAATTTCAGTCCTGCGTGGATCCATCACGATCAATGTTTTGCCATCACGTGAAGCATTTTTTATAAACGTAGCGGCCACTGGATGGTTGACCGTTGGGTTAGACCCGATAATGACAATCACTTCAGAGTCTTTAACTTCGGCCACTTGATTAGAGACTGCTCCCGAACCTATACCCTCGAGCAATGCCACAACTGATGAGGCATGGCATAAGCGTGTGCAGTGATCAACGTTGTTGGTGCCAAAGCCTGTGCGAATCAGCTTTTGGAATAGATAAGCTTCTTCGTTAGAGCCTTTAGCTGATCCAAAACCGGCAAGCGCATTGCCGCCTCGCTCGTCACGAATATTTCGCAAGCCTTTGGCTGCGAAGTCGAGCGCTTCGTCCCAAGTCGCTTCTCTGAACATATTAGCAATATCGGTCTCTGTGAGAGATTCGATGTCAGCCACTTTAGGGGCATCAGGCTTGCGTATGAGTGGCTTGGTTAAGCGTCGGTCATTATGAATATAATCAAAACCATAGCGACCTTTAACACACAGACGGCTCTTATTTGCAGGCCCATCACGACCCTCTACGTAGATGATTTTTTCATCTTTGACGTTGAACGTTAGCAAACAGCCAACACCACAGTATGGACAGGCTGATTCAACTTTACGATCAGGGACTTGTAAGCCAAGTTCTTTGGATGGCATTAAGGCTCCAGTAGGGCAGGCTTGTACGCATTCACCACAACCGACACAGGAGCTATCACCCATGGGGTCAGCGATATCGAATACAATCATTGAGTGTGCCCCGCGTTGTGAATAGCCGATCACATCATTGTTTTGTTCTTCGCGACAAGCACGAACACAGCGTGTACATTGAATGCATGCGTCAAGATTTACAGCAATGGCAGGATGCGATAAATCTTCTTCAGGATTGTGACGTGCTTCAAAACGAGGAAGACCGACATTTAATTTTTGAGACCACTGATCTAGTTCGCTATTTAAAGTGTACTTTTTCTCTGCAATATCGGATTGCAATAGTTCAAGTACCATTTTCTGTGAGTGATTAACTCGTTCATTAGTAGTGTTGACTACCATACCTTCGGTTGGTGTGCGTACACATGATGGTTGTAAGGTGCGCTCACCTTCGATTTCTACTACACAGGCACGGCAGTTTCCATCTGCTCGTAAACCATCTTTGTAGCAAAGGTGGGGAATATCCACACCATTTCTTTTTGCAGCTTGTAGGATGGTTTCATCTTCAAACGCACTAATTGAGATTCCGTTGAGAGAGAATTTAACAGTCTTTAATTCATTTAATTCTTTAGGATTAGCTGCCATTGTTTTACTCCGCTTCCTGTGAGAGTTCTTCAGGGAAATAGTCAAGAACACATTGCATCGGATTGGACGCTGCCTGCCCTAATCCACAGATTGAGGCGTCGCGCATTGTCTGTGAGAGTTCTCCCATAAGCGGCTGGTCCCAGTTCTGTTTGGACATTAATTTGACTGATTTGGATGTGCCTACTCGACATGGTGTACATTTTCCACAAGATTCATGCTCAAAAAATTTCATTGCATTAAGAGCAAGATCTCTTGCTCGATCTTGGTCTGAGAAGATCATGATTGCCGCAGATCCTATGAAGCAGCCATATTCGTTGAGGGTATCGAAATCCAAAGGAATGTTATCCATGCTGGCCGGTAAGATGCCACCAGATGCACCCCCTGGGAAATAGCCATAGAAAGTATGGCCTTTTTGCATGCCTCCACAATATTCTTCAATGAGTTCTCTCACAGTGATGCCAGCCGGTGCAAGATGAACCCCAGGTTTGTTAATGCGCCCACTGACAGAGAATGAACGTAAACCTTTGCGTCCATTGCGTCCATGAGATGTGAACCAATCTGCACCTTTCTCTAGCAGGTCACGCACCCAATAGAGTGTCTCCATGTTATGTTCTAGTGTGGGCCGTCCAAATACACCGACTTGAGCCACAAAAGGAGGGCGTAAACGAGGCATGCCACGTTTGCCTTCTATAGACTCAATCATGGCTGATTCTTCACCACAGATGTATGCACCTGCACCACGACGAAGTTCTATATGAGGTAGGTCGGCTGGAGGATTAGCATGCAATTTATCCAATTCTTCCGTCATTGCCTTGCGTATGCCCGCATATTCATCGCGAAGGTAAATATAGATAGCATCAGTACCAACTACATTGGCAGCGATCAGCATGCCTTCGAAGAAACGATGTGGATCACGTTCTAGATAGTATCGATCTTTAAACGTACCGGGCTCACCCTCATCAATGTTTACCGCCATGATGCGTGGAGCAGGTTGGCTACCAACAATGCGCCATTTTCTGCCGGCAGGGAAACCTGCACCGCCGAGACCGCGAAGATTTGAATCTTCCAGAGTGGTAATCACGTCTTCTTTATCTAAGCTGCCATCAGTGAGTTTCTTTAGTAGTGCATAGCCACCAGTTTTTTGATATTCATCATAGCGAATACAATCTGGTGCCTCAGCGTGTCGTTGGTTGTTGTCGACCGCTGTGGTAATTTTATCAAGATCGGCGTGAGGAATAGGGTTGGTTCCAACAACAGCCACAGGTGCTTGCTCACAACGACCAATGCATGGAACAGGTTGGATTCTTATTTTGCCCTCATATTTACCCTCAAGGGCTTTGATAATTCCTTTGGCATCATTAAGCTCACAAGTGACAGAGTCGCATACGCGAATAGTGAGTTCAGGTGGAGCATGGTGTCCTTCTTTCACAAGATCAAAGTGATGGTAGAACGAAGCCACTTCATAGACTTCTGTCGTTGCTAGTTTCATTTCACTGGCTAATGCTGTCATATGTTCAGCTGAAATATGGCCGAACTCATCTTGGATGAGATGAAGATGTTCAATGAGCAGATCTCGTCTTCTAGGTTTATCGCCCAGTAGGTCTAGTACTTGTTGTAAAGCAACGGCATCAACGCTTCTACCGCGTTGTTGGCCGCGCATCTTATTTCGCTTGCGCGTGACGGCTATGTCCATGGTCTCGCTTCATCCCTATCTTGTGATTGTTGAATTGCAATAGAAAAGTTATTTTACGTGAATTCTCATCGAATGCGTATATTATCCGTGTACATATTCGGATTAAAAAACACATTTTGTTTATCTTTTGAAAAGGAATCGCTATGTCTAAGTGGCGCGATATTAAAGCAGAGCAAGTTTACAATGAAGATCAGATACAAGCACGTCTCCAGGAGGAACTACCCAATTGGTACTATGAAAATGGTTGGATACGAAGAAAATATAAAACCAACAGTTGGAAAGGCACGCTGATGGTGGTTAATACTATTGGTCATTTAGCCGAGGTTGCTTGGCATCATCCTGATTTGACAGTGTCGTATGCTTTTGTGATCGTCAAGTTAACTAATCACGCCGCTAAGGGCGTTACTAACAAAGATTTTGCTCTTGCTCACAAGATAGAGCAGGTCGTGCAATGGAATCCTGCTCAGACGGAGCCAGATCTCGACGGGGTACCAGATGATCAAAGATTTGCCTATATTAAGTATGATTGATCAATCTATGGTCGGTTATTAGGTGTGGAATTTTTGAGACATTTAGGAATAATTGATCAACCCAATAGTGATATTAATTTCAGGGCGATGGGCTGGGTTGATCAATGAGTTTAGTGACTTGTTGTTGCAGCACTGAGAATGGCGTGCGCGGTAAAATAATACTTCCGATTTTTCCTTGTTTATCAATTAGAAATAAATTGGCATTGTGCTCAACTTGATAGTTGTTACTGGCAAGATCACCTTTGAAAGAGACCGTCGCATTATATTGTTCCAATACTTTAGCTATGTCTGCGCTAGTGCCCGTTAATCCTATCATGTTTTTGTTGAAATAATGCACATAACCCTCTAATTTTTCTGGTGTATCACGTCGTGGATCAACACTGATAAAGAGCACTTTCACTTCATGTTCTCGGTCTTTCAAGCGCACTAACAAGCGCTGGATATCCATTAGTGTGTTGGGGCACACATCTGGACAGTGAGTAAAACCAAAAAATATCACACCTACATAGCCTCGGATGTCACTAAGATTGAATATTTCGCCTGTATGTTTTGTTAAGGTGAAATCTCCTCCCAGTGATCCTGCTTGTGTTGGCCAAGTTGACAATGACGCTAAGATAGAGAGGCTAAAAACTGTAGCTTTGAGTGTTAATAGAAGTCTATTCATATTGGAAAAATTCCACGCAGTTAATCCGCGAATAATTTGGTGCTGTTCCGTCTTTTTTGGTTTTGATAAGGTCTGTTGTTCATTGGTTCCATCTGTGAACGACGTGAGCTGAGTATCACATTATTAGCTCATTTCTACATAGGTGCATGCACAATATATTATTTGAGATTTTATTGGTATTGATTCGGTTCGTTCAATCGATTGATGAGGTGATTGATAATTCAGTCATTTCAATGTAGCTTTATCAGTATAATTGTTAAACAATTTAGTGTTTTTGGTGCTTGTATTGCTCTTTCAGTTTGCAATGGCTAAGACTGGTCTGGGATTGATGACACTAGGGTGGTGTTGGTGTTTTGAGGTGCAGTTTTTGCAAAAATCAACCTAATTTAATTATTAAGGACAGGTTTTGTTTAAACCCATAAGAAAAGTGCTGAAAACGGGCATTGGGATCTAGCAATTTAATACTTGAACCTAGGTCTAGATGCGTCATAATGTCGCACACTACACTACGTTTTGGGTCATTATGTGAGCGCCTTGGGATGAGAATTATATTTTCATGGATACAAGGCTCCACTCGACTCGCTAAGAAATAGATTATAGAAAAACTACACTAAATGGAGTTCGATATGAAAAAAATGCTTCCATCTAAATGGTTAAGAAGCAGCATGGCCTCTACACTAGCAATAATGGTTATGGCGCTTGCGGGGAGCTTACACAGCACAAGCGTTCAGGCAGATGAGACATGTATGTCACCTTACATGGCCAAGATCGTTGGACAAGAAGACTATGTATACGTCTGGACACTCGGTGTTGAAGGTATGGGAGATGAGCAGGACAAGCTGGTCACCGTATCAGTCAACCCAAATGCTGACAGTTACGGTGAAGTGGTTCACACTTTATCCGTGGGCGGTCGTAACGAAGCTCACCACTCAGGTCTAACTGATGATCGCCGTTTCCTTTTCGCTGGTGGTCTGGATAGTAATAAAATCTTTATCTTTGATATTCATTCAAATCCAAGAGAGCCTAAGCTCCATCGTGTAATCACTGACTTCGTTGAGAAGACAGGCGGCATGGTTGGTCCTCACACATTCTATGCACTTCCTGGTCGTATCATGGTTTCTGCTCTGTCAAATAATACAGACCATGGTGGTCGTACAGGTATGGCTGAGTACACAAGTGAAGGTGACTTTGTTGCTTCTCACTGGTTCCCAACTGATGATGATCTTCGCGGTGCAGAAAAGTCAGGTAACATCGCTGACGGTTATGGTTATGACGTACGTGCTCTTCCACGTCGTAACGTAATGCTTACTTCATCATTCACTGGTTGGTCGAACTACATGATGGACTTCGGTCAAATGTTATCTGATGCAGAAGCTATGAAGCGTTTCGGTAACACTATGGTGGTATGGGACTTACACACACGTAAGCCTAAGAAAGTATTTGACGTACCAGGTGCACCATTAGAAATTCGTTGTGCATGGTCTGCAATGAATAACTACTGCTTCACTACAACTGCATTAACTTCAAAAATGTGGTTGATCTTTGAAGACGAAGCGGGTGAGTGGCAAGCTGAAGAAGTCGCTGACATCGGTGATCCTTCAAAAGTACCATTGCCTGTTGATATCTCTATCACAGCAGATGACAAAGGTATGTGGGTACAGACGTTCATGGACGGAAAAACTCGTTACTTCGACATCACAGATCCACACAATCCAGTACAAAAGTATGAGCATGTAATCGGTTCACAAGTGAATATGATTTCTCAAAGTTGGGATGGTAAGCGTGCTTACTTCACAACATCATTACTAGGTAACTGGGACAAGACTGGTAAAGATGACGAGCAGTGGTTCAAGCTATACCATTGGAATGGTAAACAGCTTGAACATCAGTTCACTATCGACTTCTACGAGCTCAAGTTAGGTCGAGCACACCAAATGCGATTTGGTGCATATTCTCTATACTCTCAAGCACCGAACTCTAACGACATTACTGTGTCTCAGTTAGAAAAGTAAGGGAGTAGCCATATACGCTGATCGATAGACTCGATTAGTGTGATAAGTTTAAGGAAAGGGCTGCCAATGGGTAGCCCTTTTTTTTGCATATTTCTGCTCGAAATTTTTAGAAAATATTCATATGAGAGTTGAATAATGAAATTTTTTGCAAATATTTTTCTTGTTATTACCTGTGTATTCACCTCAAGCATAAATGCTACTGAGAGTGAGTCTATCAGCCAGCCAGTTGATCTTGGGGTGGCAAGTCATGAAAACGCAATACTTACACCTGCTGCTGGGTGGGGCGTGATGCAGTTTGAGCCTCCTGTTCCAGGCACCTATGAGTTGCCTCCATTTGGACCAGCGGCTGATGGCAATGTGCTTACTTCTGATAATGAAGTGAAACGGTTATCCGATTTTTATGGCGATAAATATGTCATTTTAAGTTTTATTTACACGCAGTGTTCTGACTTGAATGGTTGTCCTTTGGTCACGGCTGTATTTTATAAAATCAAACAACGATTGGAAAAAGAGCATCCAGAAATTGCTAAGCAACTTCGTTTAATTAGTCTGAGTTTTGATCCTATCTACGATACTCCAGAAGTTATGAAATTTTACGGTCAAGGCAGTAAAGATATTGGAGGGCCAGAGTGGGAATTTTTAACAACCGAGTCTGTGGACGAGCTTGCGCCAATCACTGAAGGTTTTGGTCAATATGTGAATAAAGAATATGACGAGGAAGGTAATCCAACCAGTCGTTTTGCTCATATCCTTAGAGTATTTTTGATCGATAAAAAAGGGCAGAAACGTGCACAGTACAGCGCAGGGTTCCTGCATGAAAAATCACTTATTAGTGACGTAAAAACTTTGCTAATGAAAGAGCAGAATTAGATACTGTGGAGTAAGTGTTTTATTAGTAGCGTAATGAAATGAAAACTAGAGACCTAAATATAATATTGAGAGCCTTATTTTTAGCGTTGTCTATCAGCGGGTTTGTCGCAGCTGAGACACAATCTAAAGGGCAATTTGATCAAATAGGGTTTTTTGGATCTGGTGACAGAAAACAGGGTTACGATTCTGAGAAATACACTACCAACTCACTTAGTGTAACGGCAAGAAAGGGCGTCAAGGCAGACCTTCTAGTATTTGTAGATAATCCAATGTTAGGTCTACCTGAGGTGACACAACCAGCTGATAATCTAATTACTAAGGAAAAAGTTGACCTTGGCCGTTTGCTGTTCTTTGATAGAAGACTTTCACTTAATGATACTTTTTCATGCGCGATTTGTCATATACCTGAACAGGGTTTTACTAGTAATGAAATTACCACTGCTGTAGGTCTGGAAGGTCGCAGTGTTAAACGTAATAGTCCAACGATCTACAATGTCGGCTATTATGACATATTGTTTCATGATGGCCGTGAAGACATGCTAGAGCAACAAGCTTGGTCACCATTACTCGCGCATAATGAGATGGCCAATCCATCAATTGGCAACGTCATCAATAAAATTAAAGGAATAAGCTCATACGATGGTCTATTTGAGAAGGCTTTTAATGGTAAAGGCCCAACTATGGAAACCGTTGGCATGGCATTAGCAAGTTATCAGCGCGCTTTAAATTCAGGTAATTCTCGCTTTGATCAATGGTATTATGGGGGGGATAAGAACGTTCTCAACGCTGATGAAGTTGCAGGGTTTGAATTATTCACTGGCAAAGCTGGATGTTCAGCCTGTCATTTGATTGGTGAGGAGTATGCGCTATTCACTGACAATAAGTTACACAATACTGGTCATGGCTACGCAACGTCAATGGGTATTAAGCCTGAAAAAACCCGTGTTCAATTAGCACCGGGGGTGTTTGTTGATGTGGATACAGAAATTATTGATACCGTTAGGCAGCAACCTAAAATGAATGACGTTGGTCGTTATGAGGTTACACAAAACCCATATGATCGCTGGAAGTATCGTACTACTATCTTACGTAATGTAGCTTTGACTGCACCTTACATGCATGATGGTGGTTTTAGCACGTTGAGAGAGGTTGTTGAATTTTATAACCAGGGTGGTTTTGAAAATGAATTGTTAAGCCCAATGATAAGACCATTAGGCCTCAATGATAAAGAGATAAACCAACTGGTAGATTTCATGGAATCATTAACAGGAAGTAATGTTCAAACGCTGGTAGCAGATGCTTTTGCTGTGCCAATTGGTGATATCAGTGAAAAAGATCCCAACTGGGCGCACGGCACAAAGTATAGCGAATAATAGAAACGCATATCTGCACCTCTGCACCAATATGTGTTTGTACAATTAATTTAAACTTAGAGCGCAATACATAATGAAAACACTGATATTTTTAATGTTCTGCATCGTTAGTGCTGCAGCTCACTCTGATAGACTGCTTGACCCTATGCCAAGAACGATGACGGCACATCAGTTTGAGCTTCCTGATGTGAGTGGCACATACCACAAGTTAAGTGATTATCAGGGTAAATTTGTATTAGTGAATTTCTGGGCGACAAGTTGCACTGTATGTCGTGCAGAATTGACCGCTCTAGAAGATATGCTCGATATACTCGATGATAAAAATTTATTAGAGGTACTAGCAATTCATGCTGGTAACGATCTGAAGGGTGTTGAGGAGTTAATGCAAATAACTCCAGTTAGTTATCCTGTGTTGATGGATATGGACTTAACAATGGGTAATTGGGGAATACCCACATTACCTACATCATATCTGGTGACCCCAGATGGAATGTTCGCTTACAGGGTGTTGGGAACACGAATATGGAATTCTCCAAATATGATCGATTTTTTGCATGAAATATTTAATGATTATTATGCAAATAAATAATCTATAGGGACAATGCGAACTTAAATAAAATCATTCGCTCAAAAGTATAAACGTGGTTAATGGTGGTTATGCAAAAACTTAAAGATAGTGTTGGATTAAAACTTGGATTGCTGTTGGTGGCCGTATTGATAATCTCAGCTGCATCTAGCAAACAACAGCTGTTGACCAAGGTCAATGGTAATCTCAAAGCTGAAAGCTTTACACTCATGAACATTCATGGGCAAGACGTAAGCTTATCTGATTATGAGGGTAAATTCGTATTATTGAATTTCTGGGCGACTTGGTGTCCGCCATGTGTTAAAGAGATGCCTGCTCTGAGTAAACTTCATGATGCATTGAGTCAAGAACGTGGAAATCTTCAAGTTGTCGGTATACATGTTGGTCCAGCACTGGTGACGGTTAACCAATTTTTGCGAGATAGGCCTGTGAGCTTCGATGTGTTAATTGATAGTGACATGTCTCTTGCTTCATGGGATGTGGCAGGTCTGCCAACGACATTTTTGATCAGTCCTAGTGGTGAAATCATTTACAAGGCAATTGGCGAGCGTGAGTGGGATTCAGAAGAAATGATTCAACTCTTGAAAGAAATCGTCCATAAGTATGAACAGTTAACGTTGGTAACACCACTATCTGCCAAAGCTGAAACCTAGCCCATTAAGTAGTTATGTCTTATCAGATTGATATGCGAGATGCACTTATCGAATATCTCAGTAAGGAATTTCAGGGAGCAGATATAGATGAAATGGCTGATGATGAGAGTTATAGTTTTAGCGTTGTATCCAATGGTCAACGTTACTTTTTAAGAGTGATGTTTGAGAGCGTATCTGGATTATCAATCAATATGGTCAGCGACACGATGCAATCATTTTCAGTTTCACAAACAATGCATAGTTTAGGTGATTTCCCCGTTGTGGTGACACGGTCCGGTTGTATTTTCGGCTCGCCATAAAGACTTTATATTGCATACACCTACATCTCTTTTATTCCAAAACCGCAACATCAGCTGGTTATTTCATGTCAGCGTTTGTTGAATACTACTAAGTCAGTCTAAGATCGGGTAGTGATAACAGATTTGATGATAAGCTCTCAGCAGCTATGCTGAGAGCTTATTTTGATGACTATTCTGAAGTGGTTGGGTCTATGATTGATTTGATTTCAGCGATAGAGTTTGCGGGGAAGCCGCCTTCAGAAGCATGTTTGCGAATTTCTTCTTCGTTAGGTGCTATATAGGTGCAATAGACTTTATCTTGAGTCACATAGCTTTCGACCCACTGAATTTGTGGCCCCATGTTCTTTAGTATGCTGCATGATTTTTGAGAGATACCTTGTAAATCTTGAGCGGTTAAACTGCCTGCATCTGGAATCTCACGTTCGATAATATATTTTGGCATAGTGTCTCCAATAGTGTTTTTTTGTGTTCAAAAAATAATTAATGTATCCAGAGTGGTTTAGCCTATCCAAATAAGTAATTCTCCTAGACCATTAACAGAGGTGTCCCCTAAATAACGTTGAACTCTTCGTCGCATAGGATGCAGCGATCTGAATTCGCTGTCATATTTGCGTAACTCATGTAAGAGTAAAGTTAAATAACCTAAATTATGTCTGCCACAATTTTCATAGTAAGCCGGCATGTTTTTAGGAAGTTCAGGTAATAATAATGTACCACGGCGCATGTTTTGACCAATATTCTCACCGACGGTTCCAAGATTGGTGATGGTGCCCGCAATCATTCGACTTGCGCAGTAGTGGCCAATATTTCCTGTTACCATGATAAGCCCCTTACGCATGAGGTCGCCAGTAAAATCACCACTGTTGCCTTTGACTAGTATCGTGCCGCCAGCCATGCCTTTCTTCTGCCCAGCATAGGCGCCACCCAGATAATCACCGCTATTTCCATTGATAATAAGTACGCCAGCCTTCATACCACAGCCCGTGTAATCCAGCGTGTCAGCTTCGATGTTAAGTTGACCACCGGCCAATTCTGCGCCAGCGTAGTGCCCGACATGACCGTCCACGGTAAGTATCTTAGATGCAGGCAACTGATAACCGACATAATCGCATGAGGTGGTGGTCTTACTCAGTTGTATGTCTGAACTACTGAGCTTACCTTCAATAGAAAAGATTTCACCAACAGTGACAGTCTTTTTACCTATTTGTAGGGTGTGTTTTAGCGTTTCCTTGGAAGACAATTGTGATTGCATCGCGCGCCCTAACCAGCGCATATCAATTCTATGCTTTGTTTCATGTTGCAGAGTGATTGTGCATTTACTCACTGATAATCTCCCTCAAATGAAAGTGATGTTCGCCTAGCTTACCACCATAGTTACCACCAGTGATTTTCTCGATACCTTGAGATTTGCCTAAATCACAAATAGCCTCCATCCCGACTTTCATGGCCATAGCGACATCTTCTTTGCTAAGACCATCAATAACTATCTCCATCACGGCCTCAATATTTTTATCCAGCACACTATCCGCTTTGCCTTTTAATGTAGGGCAGTAACGATGGTTAGTAGAGGCGCTTAACGCAGGATATTTTGATCCAACCTTAGAGCCTGATCTAACACCACCTCCTGGAAATGGCAGAATAACATTAGGTAGTGCAGTCATTGAATCAATAGCTGCTTCACAAGCCAATAGCACTTGTGAAATGCTGCGTGCAAATACGAGTAAATTACCTCCACCAATCGCTTTTTGAACGCCGGTAGTTTCTTGGCATATAAATTCTCCATCCATTACTGGAATTCGCCAGTAACGTTCATCTGATAAGTATTTTGAACTCTGATAGCCATCGCCAAAATAGCGTAGATTTTTACCCAAAGCGATTCTGTCTTCTGTGTACATGCCAGCAAATACTGCGGTAGTAGGACAGGTGAGTACACATTGTCCAATGCGAGCCTCTAACTGTTTTTGCAGTGTTTTTCTATCTGTAGAGAATAATAAAACCGAGATGCCTGGACGACCATCTGGTGTTTCGTTATTGCTGAGATGTCTTTCAATACCTGCCTCGACACGACAACCTATTACAGAAGTGGCGAAACCGGTCATGGTTTCTGCAGCATGACGAGCCCACTTGTAATTGATTGCTGTAATAATGATACGTGTGGCACGCATAGAGAATGCCTCAGAAAATGTATCATCAATAACTACACCATTTATATTCATTAGATCAGTCTCTCACGCAAGGATGAACAGTTATGCTACTACCAATACATTCTTCCATTTCATCATCTGAAATTTTGAAATTGGGCAATGAAATAGTTTGATAGTTGTCAAAGTATTTTTTCAAAGGTTTCTCGATATCTTCATTATATTCCGGCTTAATCACATGAGTTTTACCATGAACAGTTTTTACGATTTGTCCTTCTTTTACGATGAGTTGTCCATTTTTAAACACCAAGGCGGGTTTGGCAAACATTTGCTCAACGTCGTCTTGTTGGGTGTAAACGGTAATATTGGCACTAGCGCCTTCACCTAGGTGACCGTGATCACTTAAGCCGAGAATTTTAGCAGGGGCTGCACGTGTCATGACAGCGATCTCATATAAGCTATATTCTCTATCCATAGAAGAAAGGTTCGACATTTTCTGGGCATCTACATTAATAATGTTAAAGGCATCATTTCTAAACGAACGATTCATCAATAGCTTAATCAAGTGAGGATAGCTAGTAAATGGAGCACCATTCGGGTGATCTGTGGTTAAAAAGACTCGCCATGGATCATCGACTTGTAAAAAGATTTCTAATCCAATTGCCCATTGCAGCGCATTCACAAAACTTTTATCGCGATACTTAAATGGAATCACACCACAGCCGGCTTCGCATTCAATATCCATTACTGTCCATTTCTTGGGATAAGCATGCTCATGCCCAAAATACTGCATCATAGTATCACCGGACGTGGTGATGGTCTGGCCAAACATAATTTGACCAACATCAGCAGTAACATTCGGTGTGCTGTTAATTGCTTCAGCAATTTCACAAGCAGCAGATGAGAAATTGTAATCTCCTTCGGCACCGTAGCTATGAAATTGAATATGGGTCAAATGGATAGGTAGTCCTTCAGCGGCTGACATGGTTGCTAAAGTGGTTTTAAAGTTGCCTGGGATACCAAGATTACTTGCATGCACATGGAGTGGATGAGGGACCCCAAGCTCGTGTACAGCACGACTCAGTTTCTTAATGATCTCACGTGGTGTGATATTAGCAGGGCCTTTTTCATCCACATCAAGACGACGCTGGTTGAATTTAAAGGCATGAATACCACCTGGGTTAACCACCTTTATACCTATGCATTGACTAGCATTTAGGATCCAAGCGACATAATCATTAATAGTGGATTGAGCGACGCCTTGTTCAATCATGTTTAGTAGGAAATCATCATTTCCCAGTAACACATAACCTCCCTTATCCACCATCGGCGTATCAGCCATTTCCATATGTGCCTGACGTGCGTTAACCGGCAGAACCGCAGGTTCAAAGCACGCAGTATAGCCCATCTCGGCATAGCGATAGCCAGCCGTAAAAGTGGACGGAACTGCATGGCCACAACCGGTTCTACATAAGTGATCACCCTCTTGAGGATGCTGATGCTGATCTTCAAGCATCATGGTGCGAGCTATATTTACCTTGCCACCACCGATATGTGTATGCAGATCAATTGCACCTGCCATCACTATGCATCCTTTTAAGTCATACGTCTGTGTGACTTTTTCTTGATCTGGAAGCTCATGATAAATTTTTTCACCGACTATATATAAATCACGCTGCTCACCATCGACTTGGTGGGCAGGGTCATAAATTTTTCCGCCGCTTAATTTTATTGCCATAATCTTATATTTGCTGAGTAATTTTTTCGATGATGTCACTTGCATTAGGCAAATTGATATCACGTATTTTTTTGAGTGGGAGCGTGGCTACGCTATCTGTTCTGCAGGCTAAACCTCGTGTATCAATTCCGGGGACTCCAACAGGGATAAATACAGCCACATTATCACATTGCATATTGGCATGGCCGACAACAATAGTTGGTATATCAGTTGTAGGAGGAGTATCAGTTGAGCGATAGGTAGACAGCCATAACATAGCATCAGCTTCTTGATTCGCTAACATGGCTTTTGCGTTATGTGTGACTGGATCATGAATAGGAACACCACTCATGAAAGCTGTTGGGAGTGGAACACCCGATTGCCAAGTGACGACCTGATTCGCTGTGATCTCACCTTTGGAGCCGCCTAGCGGCATACCCACACAGCGAATTTCTGTCATCAATGATTTAATCATCAAAGTCAGCGTTTGTATGGTTTGCTCTGCCGCAATTGGATCTAACAGACCTGTATTCCAAATCAAAACAGTATAGTTTTTGCTGAGTAGAGTATTTTTTAGTTCGACTAAAGTTCGTGTCATGCTGTCAGTGTCGTCTGTTAGCTCAGGCGTTTCTTGAATAATGCTATGAAAGGCTTGGATGATGGTATCCAAGGAACTTGCATTGACCTTGTGGTAATCTAATCCTTCATGTCTGTCGATTTGATCTGAAGTCTCACAGTCAGCCGCATCAAGTATAGTGATGGTTTTACTGAGTGTGTCTTCTGAGCCCAAACTTTTTTCAGGTTTTAGTATTCTTTCGATGAGGCGAGGAAATCTTGTTAGGACTTGAGAGCCAAAAATAATCACATTGTCTGCTCGATTACGGGCCTCGGATAACGTGGTTTTAACCTTACCAATTCGTTGCATTACCGCTACGTTTGGGCGCATAGTGCTGCTGTTAGCGTGGTCCATCACTGCGCCAGTTTTTTCTGCCAGTGCAACTGTAGCGCGACTGGCTTGCACATCTGCAATCATTCCATTGATAAGTGGTTGTGAAGCATTTTTAAGAATTTCACTGGCGCGTTCTATAGCCGCATCGAGAGAAACATCTTTGCCATTAATCTGGGCGCTGGGAAGTTTTCCATTTATGCTGGCATCTTCAAATGCGGCAGCACATGGGCTATTGGATGGGCTTATTAATCGCACTAAGCCTTCATTCACCTCTAGAGATAAATCATCACATAGAAGTCCACAGTGTGGACAGGTCACGTTATTAAATTGCATAAATTATGTTCAGTAAAAAAAGTGAATAGGATTGAGCTAGAGAGTGTTTGGTCTACAACCTAGCTAGTATAATTTGTTTGTGCCTATTTCGGCTAGTTTGAAACCCAATAATCAGTGTAAAATATAGTCTATTGTGGGTAGTATGAGTAAATTAACTGCACATTCAATACAATATCGAAGATATCACACAATGTTATATTATAACAATCACACCATAACCGTGAATTCTCCAGCACGTCTGCATTTAGGATTTGTAGATTTAGGTGGGGCTTTAGGAAGAAAATTTATCAGTCTTGGCGTAACGATTGAAGATTTTGGTATGGAGATGAGTATGTCCATGTCAGATCGATTTATGGGGCAGGGTCCAAGTCATGAGAGAGCCTTGAACTATGCGCGTGAGCTGTTTGAGAAATGGAATCTAGACGGAGGCTGTGAAATAAATATTCATCATGCAATTCCAGAGCATGCGGGTTTAGGTTCAGGTACACAATTAGCTTTGTGCGTAGGTACAGCTATCGCTAAATTATGGCAGGTGGAAGTATCTACTGCTGAAATTGCACAAGAACTTGGACGTGGTGCACGTTCTGGGATTGGCATTGCAGGCTTTGATCATGGTGGAATGATTGTAGATGGGGGTAGAGGCCCTAATACGCGAGTCCCTCCCATGATTGCCAGACAAGACTTTCCAGAGGCCTGGCGTGCACTGATTATCGTTGATAACAGTGATATTGGCTTACATGGCTCAAATGAGACGGATGCTTTTCAGACATTACCGAGATTTTCAGATCAATGTGCAGGGTTTTTATCCCGGCAAGTACTGGCGCGGGTGTTGCCGGGAATAATAGAAAATAATATTCAAGAGTTTGGACTAGGTATTCGTGAAATACAGCAACGTGTTGGTGATTATTTTGCTCCAGCACAAGGTGGGCGTTACACCAGTCCATCAGTCGCGCAAGTGATAGAATATCTAATCGCTCATGGCGTGCCAGGAGTTGGGCAGAGTTCTTGGGGACCCACCGGATTTGCATTTTTTGACAGCGATACTAAAGCCCACATGATGTTACGACAGCTCCAAAATGAGTTTGCTGATATGCCTCAGCTATCTTATAAAGTAGTACGTGGCAATAATCAGGGAAGTATAATTAGGTTGATTGAAAAGCCACAGGGACAAGATTCGCAAATAAGCGCTTAAAACGATCTATATTTAACCATAAACCTACAAATACCTAGAAAAACGACGCTTATTCCTATATATAGGCTGGCGATTGTTATTTTTTTAGGGATAGATTAATTACAGAGAGCACAAACATGGAAAAACCTTATATTCTTCATATGATCACAGCGGCAAGAAATTTGAGCCCGTTTGATGTAAACATGGCAATAGACGCTGGATGGTCAAATTGTATTCCTTACACTGCAGTCGAGCAGGATGAGGTTCAGGCGCTTGTTCAAGACGCAATTTTCTCTCGTGGCCCCAGTGGTGTGAAACGTACGGGTATTTTTTTTGGTGGACGTGATATGCATGTGGCCATGGATATGCTTAAAGTTTGTCAGCAATCTATGGTGCCACCGTTTGAGGTGTCAGCATTTGCTGATCCAAGTGGTGCATTCACAACGGCTGCAGGTATGTTAGCTTCTGTCGAAAAAGCCCTACACGATAAATTTGGCACCGGTTTAGAAGGTAAAAACGTAGCTGCACTCGGTGGAACAGGGCCTGTGGGTATGGCCGGTGCAGTCATTGCTGCTAAAGCTGGGGCTAATGTTACTATTTACGGGCGTAAAAAAGATAAATCTCAACGTGTCGCTGGTATTTGCAATGCTGAGTATGGTTCAGATGAAATATCGATTGCGGGTGAATCTATCGATGATTTAGGTAAGTCACTGAATGAGATTGATGTCATTTTAGCGACAGCTTCAGCAGGAATCGAAGTTTTGAATAGTGAACAGCTGAAAAAAGCGTCTCAACTTAAAGTGGCAGCAGACGTCAACGCGGTACCACCTTCTGGTATTGCAGGCCTTGGTGTGATGGATAATGCTGAAGCTATTGATGGATCGCCAAGCGGTGCGGTGGGTATTGGTGCTCTTGCTATAGGTAATGTTAAATATCAGACACAAAACATGCTGCTTAAACAGATGTGTGAAACAGATAAGCCAATCTATTTACACTTTGAGCATGCTTTCGAAGTTGCCCGTGAGTACGTAAATAAGTAAATTACTCATTATTATCGCGCATTCGGCGCGGGCTTTGTCGAAGTCTGCGTCGCATGCTGGTTGGCAAGTGATTGCGGTTGACGCATTTGCTGATAGCGATACTCAAAAATATGCTCATGAAAGCGTATGTATTCCCCTGGAAAATGGCCATTTTTCAGAACATCTTCTTGGTACCTGTTTGACAGAACTGCATCAGAAATATCCTATGGCTCATGTGTTATTGGGCGCCGGTGCTGAATATTTCGGCTCTCATATCGAGAGATTGCGGTCATGGAAGTTATGTGCGCAATCACAAGCGGTTGATCAAATCCTAAATCCAAAGGTTTTCTTTGCAGGTCTGGATGAGTTGCATATTAAATATCCTGAAACGCAGTTCGAATACCGTCCGCAAAGTGGCGTTTGGCTGACTAAATTATTTCATTCCTGTGGGGGAATGGGGGTTATGCGAGGGAGTTATCCGCACACTCAAATGGAGCGGTGTTATTGGCAACAACAACAGTTTGGTTTACCCATATCGGCGTTATTTATTGCGCAAACCAACGCTTGTGAGCGTTTAGGAATCAATTTACAGTTTGTTAATGATGGTTTATCTAAGCAGCATCCTTTTATTTTTTCCGGCTTGCAGGCAAATTATCAAGTAAGCGATAAAATATTATTAAAAATAGATGGTTATGCTAATAAGTTATCTAAACACTTTAATTATTTAGGGGTCTTTAGCTTAGATATGATACTGACCTCAGAGGAGTTGTTTGTATTGGAAATGAATCCGCGCATATCCGCTTCTTTCGAAATGTATGAACGATTGAATCCGCAGCTGAATCTAGTTGACGCGCACATCAGAGTATGTGAACTTGAGCCCCTTCCGAAGTTGGGGCCTCTATCAATGCAATCAAAGGCTTATCGTATTGTTTTCGCTCGACAAAATATTCTCATACCAGAGTATGTTACGTGGCCGGAGTGGGTAGTAGATCGACCGCATGCTGGCCGACTAATTGACTTAAATGAGCCTGTGTGCAGCATTCATACTGATGACGGGAGGTTTACGCCTGATGAAATTTTACGACAGCTACAAAAACGTGAGCAAGAAGTACTTTCATTGCTACAAGCACAAAATGCTTAAATAACACTGAATTATCAATCCAAATTAGTAAATGACTGACTATGAATAATAAAATTAGCATAAATAGACAAACTCAAAAAATTGTTGATCATCTGATTGCAAATGCCCATGAGCTGAGGTTAGGTGTCAGCAAAGACTCTACTGGCGCGACGTTGATTGACGCAGGCATCGAGCACTTAGGTGGTTTAGAAGCCGGTCGATTGATCAGTGAGGTGTGTCTAGGGGGGCTAGGTGAGGTGGCTCTCACGCACACAAATACCGCTCCAAATTGGCCGCTATCAGTGTATGTGCATACTTCTAATCCGGTGCTGGCTTGTTTGGGTAGTCAGTATGCAGGTTGGCAATTGTCGCATGGTGAAGGTAAGGGGGCTTTCTATGCATTGGGATCAGGCCCAGGTCGCGCGGCTTCATTGCGTGAACCCTTGTTTAAAGAATTGGCTTATGAAGATAAAGCGGCAAAGGTAAGTTTGGTTATGGAGGTGGATAAGAATCCACCCTCGGAGTTACTTAGTAAAATGGCTGAACAATGCGGCGTAACTCCAGAGAATATGACGGTTATATTAACTCCTACTAAAAGCCTGGCTGGGGTCGTTCAGGTAGTTGCACGAGTGTTAGAAACGGCCTTACATAAAGCTCATGAATTAAAATTCCCGCTAGAATGTATTGTCGACGGAGCAGGAAGTGCTCCATTGAGTCCGCCAATCCCAGATTTTGTTCAAGCCATGGGGAGAACGAACGATGCAATATTATTTGCAGGCCGTGTTCAACTCTTCGTTACAGGCGCTGACGATGATGCGCAAGCGTTAGCTGCTAACTTGCCCTCAAATACTTCAAAAGATTACGGTAAGCCATTTGCCAAAGTTTTTGCCGACGCCGAATATGATTTTTACAAGATTGATCAAATGTTGTTCAGTCCCGCGCAGGTGAGTGTAACCGCAGTTGAAAGTGGCCGGACATTTTTCGGTGGTGAGATAAATCTAGATCTATTAAAAGAATCTTTTGGTGGCTAATTTCTATTGGCGAGACTGAAATGATTGCGATAATTACTGACGATCCGGGTTGGCATGGGCAGCAGCTGAAGAATAATTTGAGCGCCAAGGGTTTTCAAGCTGAGTTTGTGCGTCTGCAGGACTGTCACTTTGAAATCACTGATAGTGACGCCACAATTCACTTACCAGGGTTTGATGATCTGCCAGATGCGGTATTTGTGCGCGGAGTGCCTGGAGGCAGTCTAGAGGAGGTAGTTTACTATCTGGATGTACTGCATGGCTTAGAAGCTCTTGGCATCACGGTCATGAATAACGTGCAATGTATTGAGCGAAGTGTCGATAAAGGCATGACTTCATTTCTACTAAAAAAACACAAAATAAGTACTCCTAATACTATATATAGCAGTAACTTACATTATATATATAAGAGATTACGTGAGGGTATTCAAGCAGGTAAAGAATTCGTGCTCAAACCAGTATTTGGTTCTCAGGGTAAAGGGTTGCAACGCATAAGCAGTCATCAGCAGTGGATGGATATCTCTGAAATGCATGGGGTTATCTACCTGCAAGAATTTATTGATGCTGGCTATGAGGTAGGTGTCGACTTCCGCGTCTTTGTCGTGGGAGGAAAAGTGATATCGAGTATGAAGCGAACGGGTGAGAGCTGGATTACCAATGTTGCCCAAGGTGGCAAAGTCGAGCCAGTAACATTGGATGATAAAATCCTCAAACTAGCGGTTGATGCAGCGAATGCGCTGAAAATGGATTATGCCGGTGTCGATTTAATGCAAGATAAATATGGAAAGTTCTGGGTGACAGAAATCAATAGTGTGCCGGCTTGGAAAGGACTTCAAGCTACTACAGAGAATAATATAGTAGATGCTATTGTCGACCATTTCTTATTGCATAGTGGTCTTATTAACGCTTCCTGATGAATTTCATTGATAATTACCGAGAAGCCTACGTAAACAGTTGTTTACTTGAGCTGCAATCACTCAAGCCCGGAAATGTGGGTGTGCATGGTGATGGTCATGGCATGACTTTGCAACAGTTTATTGATAGTGCCATGGCTTCTAGTTCAGCCCTGTTTGATCCCTCCAATCAGACGGTAGGTCAGCGCGTATTGCAAGCTGTAACACGGACTCGTCAGGCGGTGGGGGATAATACTAATCTAGGTATAATTCTATTAGTGTCACCGATTATTCAAGGCCTAGTCTCACAATGCCAAGATGGGTTAACTCCCCCACTGTCACTGGAGAATCTTACGGCTGAAGTACTAGAAAACTTAACTGTCCAAGACGCCGTCGATGCTTATCAAGCGATACAAATTGCCACACCTGGGGGAATGGGTAAGGTTGCAGATCATGATGTCAATGATATTCCAACAATCACTCTCATGGAGGCAATGAATGTTTCTGCACCTTATGATCGGATAGCCTACCAATACCATACAAATTACAAGGAAATATATGATCATAATTTGCCCATTTATTGGCAATATATTCAAAAATGGCAACAACCGCGATGGGCAGCAACTGCAGTTTTTTTAAGTCAATGGGTGCGTGAGCCAGATACATTGATAATTCGTAAGCAAGGTCTATTAAAAGCACAACAAATTAGTGATATGATTGCGCCTCTTACTGAGCAGGTATTAGCCTCGGATGATCCTCAACTTGTTGAGGGTGAATTGTTAGCGCTGGATAAAGAGTTAAAGTCCAATGCTATCAATCCCGGAACGACAGCAGATATTACTGTTGCAACGTTATTCGTTGCCCAACTTGAGCAGATAAGAAATAAGGGACATTCTACTTCTTGAGTACTTACTAGTAGTCTCATAAGAAAATCCCCATAATTTATTTATCGTTGTTTGTTAACAAGCAAAAATTTTAGGAGAATAAAATGGCAGTAGTCAATCGAGTAATGGTAGGTGAATCATTAGTTAATGATAATGATCCATCTGGCACTATGGCAGAAATCGCTCACATCGACTTATTAATGGGCCCACGTGGTTCAGCAGTTGAGACAGCATTCTGTAACGGTTTAGTCAATAACAAAGATGGTTTCTCTACTTTGTTAGCGGTTGTAGCACCAAACCTTCCTTGTAAGCCTAACACTATGATGTTCAATAAAGTGACTATCAAAGGTGCTACTCAAGCAGTTCAAATGTTTGGCCCAGCCCAGGCTGCTGTTGCTAAAGCAGTTGCTGATAGTGTTGAAGACGGTACTATCCCAGCTGACGAAGCTGATGATATCTTCATCTGTGTAGGTGTATTCATTCACTGGGAAGCTAAGAGTGATGAAGCAATCTACGAAAACAACTACAAAGCAGTTAAAGAGTCTATTGCACGCGCTATCAAAGACGAGCCAAAGGCTGCTACAGTTGTTGCACAAAAAGATACAGCAGAGCACCCATTCAAAGGTTTCTAAGCCAAGTCTTTATAGTTGTACAAAGAAGCCCTGGTTATCCGGGGCTTTTTTTTGTTTGAATTTTATCTTTGGTGTGTTGGCAGGGAATATTTGCATGAGATATGTCTAGACTTTGCAACAAGTACATACATATTGGCTTATAATGAACTTATTATGGATTTTTTATGAGTGATAATCTTTTTCAAAATGAAATGTCTTGAATGTAAAGCAGAGCTCGCATCTGTCACTAATGAGCACTTGGCTGAATGTTGTGGTTTGACTCTACAGGAATATGCCATTAAGCATCATTGTTCTCTAGATTTGTTAGTCAACGAATCTGACGTGAACTGTATGGATGATGTTCAGCATTACGCTCTGCCGAGTGAGATTGCCGGTCAGCGTGCTAATACCATCATGCAAGCCTTATTGTTGACACAGTCGTTTACGTTGGAACAAGAATATTGGACATTGCATAGTGATATTCGTCGATTAGATGAATTGTTATGGTATGCCAGAGAGTTAAATGTCTTTGGAATTCAATATCGTCAAGATTATATATATTCATCAAGCAGTCATCGCGTGCTCGCAGAAAACAAACTCAAAGTTCCTGTTGTTTACGAACATAAGTTCCCCAGCGCACAACATTATACCTTATCAGAACTATTTGTAGCGGTGTTGGTTGCGCAATGTGGTGAGTATTTAAATAGCTATGTATATCTGCGTTTGCCACAAACACCAGTGATTGAAAAACTTATTAAACAATTAAGAGATGATTACCAAATTCGTTGGATGCAGTTGGATAGCCTCGATGCTCAAGATGAAATTTTATATCGCACTGTGTCTATTCAAGATGCTCAGCGCTTACTTCGTGTCATTGAGCCTGAACTTAAACAAATCCCTTGTGTTTGTGATCGTTATTTTGCAGATACAGAGGAAGCGGTCGTCAGTAAGGAATTAGTATTTGATTCTGCACATTTCATTACCGACCATCCAGGTAAGTGCGAAAATCTTCATGGAGGTCGTTACACGTTAAATGTGAAAGTACGAGGTAGCATCGACCCTTTGACTGGTTTTGTTATCGATTATGGTTATTTGAAGTCAGTGGTTAAGCACCGTGTCATAAAATATCTGGATCATCAAAATCTCAATTATGTGCATGCCGACCTAGGTTGGCGTTCAAGTACTGAGCTGATTAATATTTTTATTTGGGAGCAGTTAATCGATTACCTGCCTGGTTTAGAAGAACTGCAAACTTATGAGACTACCCAGTCTTATTGTGTTTATCGTGGCCCAAGTTTAGAAGAATTTCAAAACCGAACTGGGGATAGTTTGTTGAAGCACTTTAGTAATCAAAAATTGGGTCAGTCGATGTTGAGAAACTTTCTTGTTTCATCACCTCAAAACTTAAAAGTTGTCAAGCATAAGTAAATCAAGCTCAGCTTTAGAGATTTGTTGATTATGTAGTGCAGTAGCGATTAAAACTCCATTAATTCCAAGTGTTTTTGCATGTTCTATATCCTCCTGATTACGCATACCACCTCCCCAATGTATGTGACATGACGAAGAGATATGTTGACGTATTTGTTTATAGATTGATGTATCTGCCTGCGACTGTTTGCCTACTTGATCAATAGATAGGCATATAACATCAGTTGGCCAGTCTTTGATTTTGTTGATTAAGTCTTTACATCCTAATAATTGGTTTTTTTTGTAATCTAAAGAGAGTATTGCTTGTTTAGAAGATAATTTTTTCAACAGTGTCTGTACTTGGTCGCTATCATCAAACGCTTCAGTTCCAATCACTGGGCGAATATTTTCAATATGCTCAAAATCTGTCAACCAATGGTGGCAATGAAGACCAACGTCTAGCCAAAACTCAATATGTGGGAAATTGTTACTCAAATTTTGCCAAATAGTTGGTGCATATGATTGCAATGTAATTGCGTCTAAATCTGCAATATAAATTGTATTAAAATCTGTAAGCGATAGAATGTTCTCAACCACATCATTCAAGTTTGCAGAGGGGCATAATAAGCTTTTCACAGGCTGATAGCTTGAGCGCTGTCCGGACTTGGCGAGCACGACTTGCCCCTGCATATAATCAATAACAGGAATTATTTTCATATCAATGCACTTGTTTATTTCTGAGTATATAACTGGTGGCGGTCTTGCGCATGATTTATTACCTGAGAGCTTAAAACAAGAAGGCTTGATGATGCTTAATGCATTGGTGAGAGACTGTCAGCAGATTAAAAATTGTGAAATCACTCTTACATTAGATTCAAGAATAGACTATGACTTTGATGATGTGAAGGTCATCGCGATTAATGCAGGTATGGATTACACTCAGGTGATTCAACAGCACGCACAGGAGAATGATAAAACTTGGATTATCGCGCCTGAGTCAGGAGGAGTACTTGCTGACATGATAGCGTTAATGCAGCAGCTCGGTGTATCCATTATCAATTGTGATGCGGAAACTGTCAGGATTTGCGCAGACAAATTACAATGTGATAAGCATTTGTCAGATTTCGGTGTGCCAACTATAGATGCCTTAACTCAGAATCAGTTGGATGCATATCACCAAACAGTGGTCATTAAACTGCGCGATGGTGTTGGATGTGAGGGTATGAAGAAGTGTTCATCAGGCAAGGGGGCTATAGATTATATTAATGGTTCTGAAATACCCAGTGATGCATGGTATGTGCAACCTTACATACAGGGCAAACATAAAAGCTTGAGCCTTATTTGTTTAAATGGTGCGGCTAAAGTGCTCAGTTATAATACTCAAATGATGAGTTTCAAAAACACTATTGAACTGATATCTTGTATCGTTAATGATCAGAATATTACCAGTGAAATTGAAATTTTAGCTAATAATATAGCTCGAGCATTACCAGGATTAAAAGCTTATGTTGGTGTAGATTTAATAGAAACTGAGAATGCTCGTTACGTTGTAGATGTTAATCCACGCTTAACTTCTTCTTATGTAGGTTTGAATCAGTGCTTAATCGATAATCCCGCTCATATAATCATGCAATCATGTGAGACCGATACGCTGCCACAGGCAATTTATCACTCAAATAATAAAGCTGAGGTAAAAATTGTCTGCTGATAAAAGTATTGCAGGTTGGGACATAGGTGGTGCTCACCTTAAGTTAGCGTATGTCTCACATGGAGAGCTCTATGTTCATCAAGTTCACTGTCCATTATGGCGTGGGATACACGAGTTGAACACAGTATTGAATACGCTTGTGCATCAATTACCAAGTGCTATCAACACCCATCATGTCACTATGACTGGCGAGTTAGTAGACTGTTTTTCTAATAGGCAAGAGGGTGTAGAGGAGATTATCAATGCCTTTGTAGAAAATATGCCACAAGCTATAAAGATTTTTTCTAAACATGGCTTGTATGTACCTGATGAGGCTAAAGCCAATTATCAGAATGTTGCTTCGATGAACTGGATGGCCAGTGCGCAAGTAGCTGCCGCTCATCACGACAATGCAATCTTTGTCGACATGGGGAGTACTACAACAGATATTTTGCGCATAAAAAAACACACTGTAGTACTTGAGGGTGAGACTGATCATCATCGACTCATCACAGGTGAATTGGTATACACAGGTGTAGTGAGAAGTTGTGTGAATACATTATGCAGTGAAGTGCCTTTCAACAATACAATAGTTCCCTTGATTGCAGAAAACTTTGCAGTCACCGCCGATATCTATCGAATATTAAATTTATTGCCTCAACATGCAGATCTTGGAGATACCATGGACAATGGACCAAAAGATCAATTGTCTAGCTTAAAACGATTAGCTCGTATGATAGGATTGGACTATAGTGATCAGGAATTTGAACACTGGAAGGCTGTCGCTGAATACTTAATGCAACAACAAATGAATCAAATAAAAACAGCAATTACTAGGCTTAATCATAATGTTGGTTCAAGTCTGATTGTTGGGGCTGGCGTCGGCTCGTTTTTACTTGAACCTATTGCGCAGGAACTCGACTTGTCTTACCAAAATTTTAGTCATAGTGTTGTTCCTAAAAATATTCAAACCCCCATACACGTTAATGACTGTGCACCTGCAGTAGCGCTAGTTTTTCATGAGTTCAACAGTGACTAAATCCCATTCATTGACTTATCAAGAAATACCTTATTTTGAGAATGTCTCGCATGTATTTGCTCATTTTTCAGACCTTTCATGGGCGGTATTTCTAGATAGTGGCCGTCCAGTTAGTCAGCTTGGACGTTATGATATTTTTAGTGCATATCCTTATAAGACTTTTCTGACAAAAGACAACCAGACCTTAATTGAAACTGCAGGGCATCGACAAATTGTTCGTGAGGATCCGTTTAGTTTGCTGAATGCAGAACTGTCACAGACGCATTGCGACAACCATAAGTTACCATTCACTGGGGGTGCTATGGGATTCTTTTCATATGATTTGGGAAGAAAGATTGAACGTATGCCAAATATTGCTGAAGATGATATTGCAACACCAGATATGGCTATTGGTATTTATAGATGGGCATATATTGCCGATCATCATACCAAGACTTCAGTATTGGTTGGCGACTTATCAGACCAAAGGGTGCGTCTTTATTGGGATGAGATAGTTTCTTTGGTTCAAAATCCACTTCCAGCAAGTGATGAGAATTCTTATGTGAGCACTGACAAGATTGAATCTAATATGTCTGAAGCGCAATACAAAGAAAAATTTTCTCAAGTTAAACACTACATAAGCTCAGGTGATTGCTATCAAATCAATCTTGCGCAGAGGTTTAAAGTGCCTGTGTCAGGAAAATCTTGGAATGGTTATCAACAATTAAGGACAATCAATCCATCGCCATATAGTGCTTTTATTAACATTCCTCAGCATACCGTTTTAAGTGTTTCGCCAGAAAGATTTATTAAGATTGAAGATGGCGTTGCTGAGACAAAACCCATTAAAGGAACTCGGCCAAAACTTGATGATGCTGTGCAAGATAAAAATATATTGTTAGATTTGTTAAATAGTGACAAAGATCGTGCAGAGAATGTGATGATAGTTGATCTTTTGCGAAATGATTTCAGCAAATCTTGTCAGGCAAACAGCGTTAAGGTTACAAAATTATTTGAAATTGAGTCTTTCCCAACAGTACATCATCTTGTTAGCACGATAACCGGCGAATTGCCACAAACAGTATCTGCTATTCAATTATTGCGTGAATGTTTTCCTGGTGGATCTATTACTGGTGCACCTAAAATCCGTGCGATGCAAATTATTGAGGAACTTGAACCTCATCGCAGAGGTTTATATTGTGGCTCTATTGGGTATATAGGTTTTAATGGACGTATGGATACAAATATTGCCATACGCACATTAGTTCAAAAAGATAATCATGCTTATTTTTACGCTGGTGGTGGTTTGGTATGGGATTCGCAAGCTGATGCTGAGTATCAAGAGACATTTGATAAGGCGGCGGCCATGTTTAAGTTGTTTGATCAGTAGATGCTAATTGTTAAGTTAGGCGGAAGCCTCATAGATTCAGAATATCTTTCAAGCTGGTTAGATCAACTGACCAGATTGAAAACACAAAAAATTTGTATTGTGCCCGGTGGTGGCCCATTCGCAGATTTAGTTCGGGAAGTTGATCATAAGTATCGTTTGAATCATCATAATGCTCATGCCATGGCAATACTGGCTATGCAACAATATGCCCTGGTATTGTCCAACACTAATCCTTCATACATCTGCGTAAGCAATATTGAATCATTATTGAACAAACAAGAGGGTCTTTATATATGGTTGCCTTATGACTCAGTTATGCAAAAGTGTACATTACCACACAGCTGGGAAGTAACTTCTGATTCGTTAGCTGTTTGGTTGGCTTGTCAGTGTGAAGCAGAGCATTTATGTTTAGTGAAATCACATGATGTGGATGAGGGTTATTATCAACCAGAAATACATGCGTCTCTGGTGGATAAATTTTTCCCTCAAATTATGCAAGACTATCGAGGTGAGATATCAATTTATAGTGCTTCACAGCTTGAGCAGTTTGTAGAAAGATATAGCCATGGATGAAAATAGTAATAGCGCCAATGTGGATCATAAACAAAAATCTCATCCATTTGCATTGCTAGATCCAAGTTTTATTTTAGCAGCAATAGAGAGCGTGGGTTATCAAGTTGATGGCAGAGTGACAGCTTTGAATAGTTATGAAAATCGAGTCTATCAAATAGGTATTGAGGATCAGTTACCCATAATAGCTAAATTTTATCGTCCACATCGATGGTCAGAAGCTCAAATTTTAGAAGAGCATGAATTTACTGAAGAATTAGTTGCTGCTGATTTACCTATAGTCAGCGCATTGAAAAATCAACATAAAAGCCTTCACTCATATCAAGATTTTCTATTTTCACTATATCCACGTAAGGGCGGTAGGGCCCCTGAGTTAGATAATTTTGATAATCTGTTTATATTAGGTCGCTTTTTAGGGCGACTTCATAGTGTAGGTGCTGCTCGTGATTTTAAGCATCGACCTACTATCACTAATCAAGTTT
>Ga0181580_10000082_pt1 | contig 55270 bp, 49 predicted proteins | sample 071ome_23_FD_132413 | JGI IMG/M metagenome (GOLD analysis project Ga0181580, IMG submission 132413) | Coastal salt marsh microbial communities from the Groves Creek Marsh, Skidaway Island, Georgia - 071403BT metaG (megahit assembly) | ecosystem: Environmental > Aquatic > Marine > Intertidal... | reverse complement strand
TGCGGGCACAGATGGTAGACACTTCTTCTACAACACCAAATTCATAGACAGCCTAAACCCTAGAGAAGCAGAGTTCTTGTTTGGACACGAGGTACTTCACAACGTGTTCGAACATATGCTTGTAAGAATTGGTGACAGGGATCCACAACTTTGGAACATAGCGGCGGACTATGCCGTGAACCAGATATTGAAAGATTCAAATATCGGTGAGATGCCCAAAGGCGCAAAAGGTGAGAACAAAGGCTTCCAGGATGACAAGTACAAGGACTGGGCGTCAGAGAGAATTTACGATGACTTGTTCAAACAGGCCAAGAAGAATGGCAAGAAGTTTTTAGAGAAACTTGGTGAACTGATGGACGACCACCAGGAGTGGGGCAAGGACGAAGGCGCAGGTGATGGCAAAGGAGATGATAAAAAAGGTGGCAAGAGTGGCAAGCCTGTGTACACCAAAGAAGAACTTAAGAAGATTAGAGATGAAGTAAAAGAAGCAATGGTGAGTGCCGCACAATCAACAGGTGCCAGTAACCTACCAGGTGCCTTACAGAGACTGGTCAAGGACCTTACAGAGCCCAAGATGGACTGGAGAGAGATCTTGCAACAACAGATAATGAGCACTATTAAAAGTGACTACACTTGGATGAGACCCAGCAGGAAGAGTTGGCACACTTCTGCCATACTGCCGGGGCAGAACAACGACGAGATGATCGACATATGCTTGGCACTTGATGCCAGTGGTTCAATCAGCAACGAACAGTGTAAGGAGTTCCTGACAGAAGTCAAAAACATTATGGACCAATACAAGGATTTCAGGATACATCTTTGGAGTTTTGACACGGAAGTATTCAACCCGGTGGTGTTTACACCCGACAACGCAGATGAGTTGTTAGACTACAAACTTGGTTCAGGTGGTGGTACAGAGTTCGAATGCAACTGGAAATATATGAAAGACAACGGCATAGAGCCCAAGAAGTTCGTGATGTTCACAGATGGTTGGCCATTTGACAGTTGGGGTGACGAGGACTATTGCGACACTATATTCTTAATCAACAATCCATACGAAAGAGACATAGAGGCTCCTTTCGGAATGACAGTGCAATACAATGATTAACAGACAATTAATATCTTTATTATGGGAAACATTTAAGGACTGGTTCTTGAATGAAGTTTCCATATCTATATTAAGTTTTGGCTTATTGATCATAGCACTATGGAGTTATCTGACATGATGCTCTTTCCAAACACGAACCCATACTCGGGTAAACTTGAAAAAGTCAAATGCCTAAGAAACTGGATAATCGATACCGCAACGATTCTGTTTGACGATAGTAAAAATGATTTCCGTGCGTTGCCAAAAACTGTACGACTACAAATACTATTGACTTTGAGTTTCGTTTGGTCTACCGCTTTTACCATTTACATATGGGGAACAATGCAAACTGGAATATGGTTAGGTTTGTTTACAGGTCACGTGGCGATCATATTTGCATCATATTATACATTTAAACAGTTTCATGGCAAAAGACACACAATGAAACCAGACAAACAAGAACCACCAATGTATGACGATGTTTGGGGTGCTTGATGAAGATAAATCCAAATAATTTCTTCAAAAGAGAACTTGATATATTACCACCACACTTTGTGAACACTGTGGTAAAGGCACACGAGGCTGATGTGGAAAAAATGCGTAAATGGATTTATGAAAACTGCCATGGCAGGTTTTCTATAACCAAAGATGTAATTTTCCAAAATGACACATCAAGATCAGTCACTGTACTAGGTTTCGAACAACCCGGTGACCTTACACTTTTTGCTCTTAGTGGTGTTGCTCAGAACTATCAAAAATAACCGTTGCACACCATAATTAATTTATAGTATAATATACGTATATTATATTAATCGATTAATAGGAGAAAATAACAAATGGCAACCAAGAAAAAGAACTTGAAGAAGACTGCCAAGACAACTGCCAAACCTACCGCGGCGGCGCAACCGCAACAGGCACCAGCAGGGCAACAGGCTCCACAACCGGATCCTACTGCATTGTCGATAGGCGACTTGAAGAATCTTTCTACCATCCTTGACGTGGCATCCACTAGGGGTGCGTTCAAGGCCAACGAGATGGCAGGTGTAGGATTCTTATACAACAAACTACAGGCCTTCCTGGCCAAGGTGGCACCACAGGAAGAACAGGCCGGAGACAAGAAAGCGGAAGCACCAGCGACTGCGGAAGGAAAATAAAATGGCAACACTAATGAATGTAAACAACCAGGCTATGCCGATGGGTGACAATACAGGACAGACTGGTGACGCACAGACAGGTCCAAAGAGACACTTCAAACACATTGGAGAGTTAGCGGACGAGTCCAAGGCAAAGGTTGTTATAATGTATAGGACGGTACCAGGTGAGGCGGACAACTGCCTAGTAGTTGGTACAAAGTTCCTACCAGACTTATACCACAATTCTTTAATGAAGGCTGTCGAGTCAGATGGCGGACAGGAAGCGGACGAGTTCGCGGATTTCGCCAGCAGACAGACATTCCCAGACGGGACGAATATGTTAGCGATGCTTCACAACGACAACTACATCAAGAAGTTCAAGACCAAGGATATAATGGTCACTTATGGTGCAAAAGAGGATGGAAAGATCCTGTTGAACAAGTTGAACGAGATGATAGCCAAGGAGCGTGGTGTGAAGGTGGATGACCTGGCACAGAAGGACCCAGACGCACCAGCAACGGAACCTAAAGCGGCCAAGAAGAAGGCAACACCTAAGAAGGCAGATGCCAAAGAAACAACCGCCAAAGAATAGCAGTTGGGTACAGTTGACGAAGGACTTCGTCAAGGAATGGCCGGAGGTACTGGATGGTTTACACTTCCAGAACATGCCGGTCAAGTACCTGATGTATATAAATCTCATCCTCAAAAATAACGTCACTATACACTACGACATACAAAAAGAATTAAAAACAAAAAAGCAAGATCAAATAGCACGATTTCTAAAGAAGACCATACAGACCAATTATATCAAGATAAGCTCAGTGGAGTTGAAGTTTGACGTTCCTAGATTGAAAAAAGACATGGAATCAAAGACTTCACTGCTCATGGCAAAGACATTTAAGAGATGATTTACGATAAGAAGTTCCTAATTATCACAGCACATCCTGATGATTTAGAGATGGGGTGCGCAGGACTAGTGTCCAAAATCAAAGCACATGGGGGAATGGTCACTAACCTGATATTGGTTAAACCGTCCGCTGAAAATAACATCAAAAGGTCAAAGCACATAGTTGAAAGAGAACTAGATGCAAGTGCTTCACTATTAGAAATGGACGTGCAGATCTATGACACACCTTTACACAATAACGGCAGGCCCAACTTGGTGCTGAACAACAATCTCATATCGTATGCTGAAGAAATTGCAAAAGATCACGATATCTTGATCTCGCACTGGCGTGAGGACCACCATCAAGATCACCGTGTCTGTTATGATGTGGCGAGAAGCATAGCAAGGAAAAACTTCAAGCAGTTCTGGTGTATGGATGAACCACCATACAATCTGCACTACAATAACTTTCAGGCAAATCTCTATGTGGACATCACAAAGTATGTAGATAAAAAAATACAAGCACTGCGATGCTATGATTCCTATTTCTCAGACGCACAAATAAACACAATCATCGACTACAACAAATATAGGGGTAGTTTCATTGGTCCAGATATGGTTGCAGAAACTTTTCATCTAGTATACAATAAAACATTATGAGAATTTTAGTATTAGGCGGATATGGATTTATAGGCAGTCACATCTGCCAACAACTGAAATCAGAAGGACATACAGTTGGCATAGTTGACTGTTTCCATCAATACTACACCTTTCCTGATTGGGAATACTACCCTGTGCTTGTCCAACGTAAAGCAATCACACAGACCGACAAAGAGTATATCGGGCAGATAGAAAATTTACAGTTCATGGAACAAACATTCGAAGACTTCAAACCAGACAGAGTGATACACGTGGCCACATATCCTAACGCAAGAATGGTCAAAAGGAACGTGTTAGACGCAACAAATAACATGGTAACTGCAACAGCCTACGTGCTTGACCTGTGTGTGAAACACAAGGTAGAAAAGATAGTGTACGCATCAAGCAGTATGGTTTATGGCGAATTCAATAATCAGATACCAGACGAGAATGTTGTACCAAAACCCAACACACTCTATGGATCTTACAAGAGACAGGGAGAAATAATGTGCAAGATATGGCACAGGGAAAAAGATCTAAATTATGTTATAATGAGGCCATCCGCATTGTACGGAGAGAAGGATACTATCACTCGTGTGATAAGTCAACTGCTTAAAGGTGCTTTGACAACCGGTGACATGACCGTGCAAGGACCAGACAACAAGTTGGATTTTTCCAATGTTTTAGATGTTGCAAAGTATTTTTCGTTGGCGGCAACTAATGAAGTGATAAACGAAACTTTCAACTGCACAAGGGGTAATGGTAGGAAAATATTAGAGGCGGCCGAGATAATAAAGTCCAAGTTAGGAACTGGAAACATAATAACTAAACCTCACGATGACTTCTATCCAAACAGAGATACTCTAAACAGCGACAAGGCAAAAACAATGCTGAACTTCAACCCAACTATAGATATCGAGGAAGGAATACCCAATTACATCAATTGGTTCCTAAAACAACAATTCTACTTTGATAATCTAGATATTAATAAAAAGTTTCCGTTGGGTACAACGATTTAAACCTTTCTCTACAGAAATCCCAAAGATAAGTCCTTAGAATTTTTTCTTCATCGAACTCACATTCTTCTGTAAAACTTTTGCCATCGTGGGCACCCTTGGCCAACCATTCGTTCTCTGTGGCAAGCCATCTATTCAGCCTATGACGTGTCTCAACAGTTGGTCGTTTGCTCTGCCACAACACTAGTTTGGACACTTCTCTGAACGCATTCTTCCACGCTGTGTAGGGATCAGGAGCCAACAAAGATTCACTTGCAACAATTCCTACCACCTGGTGAGGCTGAGAAAGAGTGAAATCCAATATGTTGTCATCTGGTGTCTCGAGGCAAAGTGACCTACTGTAAAGATTGATGTTGAAAGTTCCGTACTCAAGATCTAGTTCATTCAATCTTGCGTGGAATATCCTGTGCCTCCTGGACAGTCCTCTGTCAACAGTGTAGTCAAACAAGAAATCTTCACGTACCATGCTCTTTGCGAACACGGCATAGAAATATTCAGTGGACACTGTTTCAGCCGCTTTCTTGTATGCCTTGGTCCTGCCGTCAACATTACGTATCCAATGCAGTTGATTTTTTAGATTCTTTTCTTTGATGTGCTTCTGCAACCTATCAAAATTATGCTGTTCAAAAGGTTCTCCGTTTGAAATGAAAGCGATGTCAAAGCAATCCTTTTGTTTTTTATCAGACAAAGTGTAAAGCAGAGGATAGTCATAAACCTGCGTCTTGATGCTGTCCAGTGCCTTGCCGGGTATGTAAAAAGTGGTATCATCTATGTACACCTTGAGATCATCCCAGTAAGAAGGATAGATAGTTTTTGCATCAGGGTATTCTAAATATTTTATGTAGGCACAGTTAGGAACACTGTGTTTCGGTAGGCTGTCTATCACATCACGCAGATTGTATTGTATATCTAAAAAATCAAAATCGTACTCAACATCATATGAATGATAGTTCACATCCTTGTAGTCCCGCAGGTACTTTACATCCTGGTCCAAGAAATTTTGTGGGAAAAGGAAAGTGTCTCCCTCTTTTTGCCCTTGGATGTTCCACACGTGCAGTTGTGAGGCCTGGTGCTGTTCTGGGATATAATCAAAATCAAAATTACTGTAATCTATTTTTGAACTCAACATCCATGTGTGTTGTGTGCGTGACTCCTTCAAGACAGATCTCACAATTTGCAAGTAACTTCCAACGAATGGTATAACTCTTGCGTGTGGGAAAACACCAGAAAGTTTGTCTATGTTTATTTTACTCTCTGAATTTTTAAAATCTATTATGAAGCAATCAAATGCCATAGTATTCTCCAATGCATCTACAAACATAAAGCACTTCGGCTTTTTTCAAGAAGGGATGAATTGGTAGGGATAACACATCCATACAGAATTTCTCAGCATTTGGCATTTCTTGTCCTGTGTCGAACATCTTCATTTTAGACATAGGCTGTAGGTAATGTACCTGAGTCTGTACACCTTTGGTCTCTAAAAATTTCCTTAATCCGTCTCTGTCCTGTACCTTTACAACTAACTTGTGGTTGTTTGAAACAGTTCCAGTTCTAGTCTGTATTGAACTTATACCTAGGTCTAATAACTTGGTTTCGTACCAGTATCTAACTTTCTTTGTCTTGCCCAGAAGACTGTTGTATTTTGACAAAAGAAAATTTAAAACATTTGCATGATCATTGCTGAGACAGGAATTGTATCCGTAATCTAATTTTGCTGTACCTACCGAATGATATCTCATACCTCTGATAGTGTTGGCTTCATCTTCACTGTCGGTCAGCACCATACCTCCGTTTCCAAAACATGGAAGTGGTTTGCTTGGTGCAAAACTGAGTGTGCTTATGTCACCGAGTTTTCCACTTGGCACATTATTGTAGTAACTTCCAAAACTCTGTGCGGCGTCCTCTATCAGGGGTATTCTCCTTTTGACACAATACTCCTTGAGCGTGGCATAATCTGCCAGGTTGCCAAAAAGGTTAACGTACACCACAGCATCGGGCAATCCAAAGTCTGGCAACTTTGATATTAGTCCTTTATTGTCCACGTCAACGAAATGCACTGTTGCCCCGGTACGTTTGATTGCTTCTGCTGTGGCCAGATAACTTATGGCAGGACACAACACAGTGCTCTCTGGTCCTATGCCTTTTGCCTTCAAGGCAAAGTACAAAGCATCTGTACCACTGCCTACTGCCACGCCGTATTTTCTCTTGGCAAACTTTGCCACTGCTGTCTCAAACTTGTCAAGGAACGAACCCTCTACGTGCCTACTGCTTATCACGTTTCCTGAACGCCAAACTTCTTTGGCCCTGCGAGTTATCCTCCAACTGTATGAATCGTATATCCTGTCTACTCCACTAAACTTGATCATTAGAACTCCTTGGAGACACCCATTATAGGTTGCTCGATGCAATTTTTTACTTTGTCTAATACTTCTTGCCTTGCTGTCTTTTTTTGTTCTATCCCGTCTATCTTTTCAGATGAAGGAATGCAATTATAGTGTGGCTTAAATCCACAACCCACCAAGAACAAAAAAATTAATACGTATCTCATCCTAGTACCTTTACTCCGTATTTGTTTGTGAATGCTTTACCATCCGCCCTGTCGTTGACTATTGGCTGTCCCTTTATGTTGAGACTGGTGTTTAGTAGTATTGGGCAACCGGTCTGTTTCTTCCATTCCGTGAGCAGTGCGTGGAACCCTGGATTGTCCGTTTTTCGCACGGTTTGAACCCTAGAAGTGTTATCGTAGTGTACTATGGCAGGAAAGTCTTTACCAGCAGTACACGCCGCTGTATATTGCATATAAGGGGTGTTTTTGACGCCTTTAGGCAGTTCAAAATAGTCGTTTACATCCTCTTCTAATATGGCAGGAGCGAATGGTCTAAACTTCTGCCTTTTCTTGATTGAGTTTACCAGATCCTTGATGTCCTCACCCCTCGGGTCTGCCAGTAGTGATCTATTACCAAGTGCCCTAGGACCAAACTCTGCCCGTCCACTTGCCACGCCAACCATCTTGTTCTCCTTCAATTCCTTTATCAAACTGTCCACAGGATACTCACCATCTATGTTGTGTCCAAGGAATGGATTCTCCCATTCTATAAATTTCTTTTCGTGTGCGGCAATGCAACCCACACTTGATCCAGCATCACCGGGGTTAGGTATGATCCATACGTTATCAAACAATCCCAAATTGGCCAACACCCTATTGGCGGCACAGTTTAACGCAACTCCTCCCGCATAGACAAGATTTCTTGATGCGTACTTGCTGGCCCTATGCCACAGATTGGCAAGACACTCTTCAGTCACTGCCTGTATGCTGGCGGCAATGTCCATCACGTCCGCCTCTGGATGCCAATCTCCCAGTCCTCTGTGCAAATTTTGTTTGAGTCTAAAAGGTGATTGTTCAACAAAGTCGTTGTAGATGTCATCCTTGTATTTTGGAGTGCCGTATGCGGCCATGCCCATTAGGATGTATTCCTCTTCGGCGGGTTTGAGACCACACCTGTGTGTGAATGCAGAATATAGTATTCCCAGGCTGTGTGGATACTTTATAGTTTCACGCCTTGTGATCGTCCTGTTCAATGCGGTTGATATTGACACCGTATCCCATTCTCCTATGGCATCCACTGTGAGGATTGTTGCTTCACTGAAAGGTGATGTGAAGTATCCCGCGGCCGCGTGTGAGTCATGGTGTCTTACATACTCGTCTATCTTAATGTTGAAGTGATCCAGGTGCCACTGAGGCAGTTCCGTGTAACTCAAGGCATCGCTGTACTGCCCTGCGTATAACTGCCTGGTTTTCTTGAGCCAAGGCTTCTCGTAATATACCACTTTGTCGAAAGGACCATAAGTGTTGGCCTCGTTGACAATCGCCCAATTCAAATAGTGATCGTTTTTGACTTTGGAATATCTCTCCGAGTGTGCGGCCCAGAGTATTTTGCCTTTATCCTCCTTGTATTCAACCACTGCCATTGCGGCATCGTGGTTCATACAATTAATTCCCAGTATTCTCATCTTGCTCCTCGTGCCAACCCATGTCTTCTATGTCGTCACTGCTACACGTTGGACAGACGTACCATTCATTTGCCGAATCGTCTTTGTCGAGTTCATTGGCCACACCCTTCCACTTGCACCTATAACAGTACCAGTTCCACCAGGTCATTTTATTCTAAAGAAACCTTTTGCTTTTTCTAAGGCAGTTTCCCATTCCTCCAACGTGATGTCGTATTCAAAATTTTGTGTGGTCTCGTTCACTTGCAGTTCCTTTGCACCGTTCTTTGTGTGGAAATTCCTAGCCATGTCTGTGAGTGGAGAAAGTGTAACCAACCTGTTAAGATGATTTGAATTCTTGACCATCTTGTAAACCTCGTTCACTATGGCTCGTCCACCGCCTTTCTTCTTTGCCCATACTGTGTACGCTATCGCTATGGAACCTTGTACTCCTGCCCTGTGCACCGCTTTGAGTGCCGCGTCATAACTCATCTGATCCATTTCCTCTATTGTCTTTGGCACTTCGTCTGTGAAAGCGAAACAGATTATTGCCGCTATATCTCCGACGTCGTCCTTGAGTCCGTATACTTTCCTTCCGTATGTCTGCCTGAATGCAAGGTCCAGTTCTGGCCTGACTGGATCTTCTGAGCAGTCTATGTATGGCATCTCCACAAGTTCGTATTTGGATTCCTTGATCTGTTGTTTGGTGTATGACTGCAACTTGCTGAATTTATCCATCAGATTCTGTATAGAAGGATGTCCTTTCCATTCTTCTAGTTTCTGTACAAGTTTGTCTTTGTTAAGTATTTCCATTTTACTTGTAGATAAACGGGTCTTTCTTCTTTAATTCTTTAAGTCTCTTCCTGTACTTGATCTCTTCCTTGATCTTGTTCCATATGCTTTTAAACCATTTGATCATTTCTTGTCTCCTATAAGTTTTCTAAAAGTTGGTAACATTAACATTGTAGCATCTTTGTGTGCTTTGTCTAGTGGATGTGTAGTGCCACGTTCATAGTCATTCATAATTGCCCATTGGTTGAACCCCATATCTCTCTCACCAAAACTGTACCACTTGGTAAAATCAATCTCTGAATACAGTGCCTGCATGAAAGCATCCTGGTCCTTGTGATGGGTGAACTCTTGGTAAAACAAGGTGTTGTCTGCAAGTGTGAACATATAAGGAATGTTTTTCTTTTCCAAAATGTTCTGCAACCAGATGATGCTCTTCCAACTGAGGTATGTCTCGTGGTACTGGTTTGCGCCGTATCGGTATATGGCCTCGGCAAAATCTTTGACCCCGGTCTCTTTGAATGTCTCCCTGCGTGCCTTCCATTGTTCCTGTTGTCCCTCTGAACCGGCCAGGTGCCTGAATGCCTCCTCGTTACCGGTCTCTGTGTCCCAAGGTGATATGCTGGCCCACCTGGTGCCCTCCAGTTCCCTGTGCCTTGGCATAGCCCAGTCATAGCGAGACAAGAAACTCCACATGACCACCACTCCGCCGATCTGGTCCGTCTCAAAAGATGACACAGCATTGAATACCCTACGAGCAATACCGCTGTTGCCTGATCCTGCCCTGGCGGCACAAACGTACTCCCATGTAGTATGCTCCCTAAGGAGATGAGCCCATGACTTCTTGCTTGGCGTTTTGCCCTTGTCGTCGTCACTGAGTTCGTGTCCAAAGGTGAAACTGCACCCACCTGCTATAAATTTCTTAGTCATATACTCCAACCATACTATTTAAAAATGGAAATGTTTGTTTGAAATTTTCTTTCCTGACAGAATCTATCTGCATAATTTTTTCCTGGACTTTTGAATGCCAATCATTTATCTTGTATGCAGGTTCTTGCATCATGTAATCTATAGCAGTCTGTATCTCCTTCTTGTATATCTTGGATTTTGATAATTTGTTGGCTATTTGTTGCTTTATCGCGATAGGTATCTGTTGGCTGTCAAACTCAACTGGATGATGCAGTATATTGATGTACCAAAAATCTGGATTCCATTCTTTCACTTGGTGAGCAAGTTCGTCAACATGAGCAACATTGAAAAAATTGATAGTGGTACAGATCTGCATTGAAAAGTTTGATAGTCCCGCCTGTTTGAACTTGTTGATGTTATCATTCACTTCATGCCATTTGGCAGGATGCCTCTGGTACTCAAATCGAGATTCCGTATCGTCTATGCTAAATGCTATCTCTAGCCTTTTGAAGTGTGGCCAGATATCTCTTATTGCTTGTTCTGGAAACTGTGTTCCGTTGGTGTTGTAGTGTATCTCTATGTTTTTAGCCACTCCCTTGTCAACGCATTTTTGAAGGACATCAAATTGCTGTTGAATCATTAGGGGTTCACCACCAGTTATCTCAAAAAAACGTATCTGTTCTATGTGGTTCTCCAAATCCTTCATGAACACGTTCTCCTCACGTGGCCATAGTCCCTTTGTGTTGTACTCCTTCCATTTGTCCTTGCCCGTTGGATCTATCTTGATCATGTCATTGACCCACTGCGAACTGGAATGAGGCGAACAGATCCTACATTTCAGATTGCATATGTTTCCTAGTTTAAGGTCAACGAATCTCGGCTCGACGGTGTCTTGTGCTATGTGCATCTGTCCAAGGTGTGGAGCCTTGTACCACATATGTTGCCTCTTAGACGTCTTCCCACCGTCCTCCTCTTTCCAACAACTTTCACAGCCAGCGGGTCTTTCTCCTCGCTTGAAAGACTCTCTGAGGTCCTCCATTGCCTTTGACTGCATCACTTCTGTGATGGAATGTTTTCTCGTGTTGAAAGGCACACCAGCACTGTCCTTCAAGTCCTCCCTGTACATACAGCAAGGCTTGTATTCGCCACCCGGTCTTGTCTCTAGACTGGTCCATGGTATCATACACATATTAGATTTTAAATACTTTTCCACCATTCCAATGCTTTCTTGTTTTTGGACAGTATCTTTGTTATGTCAGTGCCACGTATTCTATCTAGCCTTTCAATTTCTGCTTTACCGTCCTTTTGTCCTTGTTTATGTTTCTCCGTTTCATAGACTAATTCGTTGTTGCGTTTCTGTCTTTGCATCTCGTCCAGTTGTCCAAAGAAGTTGTTGAGGTTCTTGTTTTTATATTTCAGTGTCTTGTCCCTTACGTCGTCAATGATCTCGCTCATAATGTCGTATGGCATAAACAGAGGTGCCATAGCGTTGTCGTGTGAGAAATTGAAAACCTGCTTCGTCAGTAATTCTATGCCTAGGTCATTGCTTAAGGCAACCATGTTCTCTAGATCAAACAGGCCAGGCAGTGTGATCGTGAGATCAAGTTGTATGCGCCTGCGTCCGCCATCCGCAAACCTAGTGGCGTACTTCATATTAGCGAGCCATTCTTCATATTTCAATCCCGTCCTGATGTACTCCCCTATTTCTCCCGTGCCATCTATCGAAGCACATATTTGCCAATTTGGAAAATGACTTAGGATGTCATCGAACAGGTTTAGATTGAAAAAATTTATACGACTCATGTTTGAGTTGTACCTGGCCAGTACCTGATGCTGGTAACCCAGTTCAACGATACGCTTCATGGCCTCCCAGTGTATCTTCCACATCAGTGGCTCACCACCGCACCAGTAAAGTTCGGTTATCCTTTTGTCCTCTACCGCCTCAGTGAATTCCCGTACCACCTGCTGATCATGGAACTTCTCTAACTGCGCCTTGATGTCCTTCCTACCCCATATACGGTAATTCTCATAGTCGCCCTTGCCATGTTTCTTGTTCTCTGTCTCCCAGGTGCTGGACAACATGTCTCCACACATCCTACAACTGAAGTTGCAAAGGTTAGAGAACCTGTAGTCGAAACTCTGCACCTTCATTGTGGTTGCACCTGTCTCATCAGTGCTGTCATATGCCTGTTGCACTTGATCCTTGTATAGCCAATTGAAATGTTGCCTGTAAACCTGTTCATTCAGTAACTTGTGATTGCAAACAGCACACTGGGGTATCTCCTCACCTGCCATCAGTTTTAACCTCACTGCCTTCATGTACTCGGAGTTCCAGTGCTCGTCCAGAGTGGTGAGGTTCAACTTGTCATTGTGTCCCTTTGGATCTATTGTGTCTATGTATTGCTTGAAGTTTTCTGCGGATTCCCTTGAACTACAACACAACCTGCGTTCCATCTGTGGCGAAAGGTAGGTGTGTGTCCAAGGCGCCATACAGAAAGTTTTATTGCCTTCGCTAGGTCTAATCCTGTTTTTCATACTTCTCGAATAATTCTTTCCATTCAGGGAACACTTCGAGGAAGTTCTCGTTCCTCACTTTGTCGTACTTCCTTGTATTCTCAAAGAACCTATCGAGATGTTGAGGTAGGTCTCTCTTGTAAAGCCAATCCAAGGCAGATTCAAAACCCTTAATTGCCCTGGTCAACGGGTCTAGGGGTCTTAACCATTTGATGTGTTCCTCATATTTTTCTTTTATCTGTTGCTTGTACTCTTTGGGCAATATGTCTATCCTCTGCCACGTGGGACTCTGTAATAGGTTGTAGTTGAAATCTTGTGGCTTAATCAAACCTTTCTCCACCCAACTCTTATGGAAATCCACAACGTGCAGTGCGTTGGGTAGGCTGACGGTGGCTGACACATAGAAATCTACCTGTGGACAAACCTCCATCATCCTTTTCCTGTTGGCCAGCGTGTTCTCCCATATGGTTCCTTTCCTCAAGAATTCACCACGCTCACCCTCTGCGTCAAGGCTGGCACCTATTGAAACAGATTCAAACTTGTTCCATAACTCCAACACGTCCATATCTTTGAACTTTAATCTGGAGAAGTTGGTGTTGTATATCAATCTAACGTGATACATCTTGCGCCTGTCCAATTCCTTCAATATACGGTAGTGCTCCTCCATTATCAGAGGCTCGCCGCCAGCGAAATAGAACTGTTCCGAATGTTCTATCTCATCAAGCACCTGCTGGAACATGTCGTCCGCGGACCTGCCCACCTTGATTATCTTGGCGTGATTAGGTGGTCCCCCTGTTATCTTGATGTGGTCCTCGTACCAGTTGGAACTGAACCATGTGCCACAACTCCTGCAGGCGAAGTTACAGATGTTGCTGAACCTAATATCCCAGTACTTCATTACGAAGTCTGCGGATCCGTCTGGCTGTGTGGATTCCACAAGTCCTATATTATGTCCAAAATGCTTGTTGGAACTTAATCTCATCGAGAAGAATCCGCTCTGCTCTTGGTCATAACACTTGCCACATTCCTTGCATGGCTTGTTGTCCAGCATGTTCAATCGCATCTGCTTCATCTTGTCGCCGTTGAAAACTTCCTTGAGGCTCTGCTTGTTCAGGTCACCAACAGGATATGGATCAAATGCGAAACAGCAAGGGTATGCCCTACCATCTGGGTACGCATGGAGGTGCATCCACGGAAGCATACAGAAAGTGTCCGACTCTATCAACAACTCCTTCTCACGTGGAGTCATGTCTTTTATCTTTAACTTGTCAGGCTCCTTGGCCCCGTACTCATATGCCACGATACCATTCTCCTATTATTGGGAAAGTATTCTCGAAATCCTTTCCTGATCTTTTGTCGTATTGACTGTAAAATGTTTTGAAATCTTTCTGTAGTTTATCCTGTGTGGCCGCACCTGCGTGTGGTGTTTTGACAACATCAAGATAATCAATAAGTCTTTGTGTTTGATTTATTTCCATACCCTCTAACCATTTCTCATTAGTAGTTAAGTACTTTTCAATGTCGCTCTTAAATTTATTCCTAAGATCGTCTGGCAACACCAACGGAGATTGGAAACTCGGAAACCTCAAAATATTAAGTGTATAGTTGATTTTTGGGCCATAAACTTTACTTGCACTTTTCAACCACACAATCTTCTCTAAGAACTCCGGTAACGATTCCAAACATAAGGCATTGATTGTTGCCATGTTGTGTATCTCACTTGGCACTTTATCTACCATCATATGGAGTACCTGACTGTGCCAATCTGTATAATTCAAACCGTCCCTAATGTACTCGGCTTGTTTGAATGTGGCCTCACAACTTGTATACAGATGGAAATTTTTAAAATTTTTTAACTTTGTTTTAAATCTATCTATTATGCTTTGCTTGGCTCCCAAATTTGAATTGATTGCAATACGCATATGGGGATTCATTTTATCGCCCTGTGTTTCTATCCAATCTAACAAACGCCATAGGTTTGGTGACATCATGGGTTCACCGCCTGTGATCCTTAATTCGTCTAGACTTTTGTGTAAATCGGTTTCCCACCATTTGTAAAATGCTTCCACGTAGGGATTGGTTTCATCTTTCTTATACGGTTCAGCACTTTCGTGACTGTGTGTGTAATGGTTTCTGCCATCAGATTTAAGTCCTGTGTAGGCACCTTTCTGCTTGATATCATTTGCCCATGTAGAACTGAACGCTGGATTGCAATATGTACATTTAAAATTACAAGTTCTATCAAATGCTATCTCAAGTGTTTTAAGATTCCAATCTGTGTTATGGTCTGTTTTGTATGCTTCGTCTAGTGATTCGTTTGAAAAGATTTTACTTTTGTATACCCTGTCGCTTATGGCGTCTCTGCCCATGTCCTCTATCTTCCAACAGTACTCACAACCCTTGGGTCTCTCGCCCGACTGCATCTGCCTTCGTTGTTCCTTTTTTTGTTTTGTGTTGTGTATGGCACTGGGATTTATTTTGATCTCTTCAAAATCAATTTTATGTGGCAATGGATGATGGCAACTAGTGGTCATTCCAGACCCTAACCATATCGTGGCGTTATACCATTTGGCACCACAGAAACTGGCACTCTTTGTGTCTAAGACCTGTTTTTTGTATTCTAAATCATCCATAGTAATTCCTTAACTTATCTAGTTCTCGTTGTGGGCAGAGTATGTCACTCTTGAACATGATGTCCTTGTGTTATTATCATGAGTTCTTGCAATCCTCCCAGAATTCCAACATCTCAGGAAACGTGTTCTGGAAGTTGGTCAACCGCCTGCGGTCGTGTTCATTAAAAAATGCGTAAAAGTTCTTTTTCAGAGATGCGCTCGCGTCAGCGTTTTCTCGCCAGTATGCGAGATTGCGTCGCATCTTTTGGATCTCGAAGTCCTTGAATATGTGTAGCCCGTTGTCCTCGCCGGAGTTCTGCTCCATGTACTTTATGTTGTCCTCGTGTATGCTCTGGTACGACTCGGGCAACATGGTTATCTGTTGCCACGCCGGTTGTCTCAGCAGTGGCACGTCGAACCACACACGCTGGTAGTCCTTGCTGTAACGCTTACGCAGGTCCAGTATCTTCACTAGTAACTTGTCCATGCTGGTGACACTGAGGTTGTTGTAGGTCACTATGAACGTGACCGAATTCCTGTGTGGAATACGATCCAGGAACTCCTCCACATTCGCCATCATGTATTCGAAGTCTAGTCCGTTACGTATGTACTCGGCCCGCTTGCCGTAGGCATCCACGCTGACGAACTGCATCACGTGTTCCACCTTTTCCTGCAGGCATATCTGTTGTAGCATGTTGAAGTATTTTGTCTTCAACTTGGGATCCGGTGGGCAGAAGTTTGACGTGATGTTCAAATGTAGGTCATCCTTGGGATGGTCTATGACGTATTGGAAGACCTTATACGTGTTTGGGTCCATCATGGGCTCTCCTCCCGTCATGCGGAAGTGCTTCAGGTTCTTGTACAGCGTGGGCCACCATTCCCAGAAAGCCTTCACGTAGGGATTGTCCTCGCGGTTTGGTATCGGACGCCTCCTGCCCTGGAAGTGCTCGGGTGCGTTGTGTGGTGGTGTTGTGGGGAACTCGCCGTACCTCTCGGTTTCCTTGCCCCAGGTTGTGGAGAACTGTGGCGAACAGTAACTACACTTGAAGTTACAAGCGTGGTTGAAGTTTACCTCCACGTACCTGGGTGTCCAACTTGTGGTCATTGGATTCTGTCTTATCTCGTTGAAGTCCTGCATGGCCCATGGCTCACCGGACCTGTAGTGCCTGTCCGACATCTCGCCCGTGTCCTCCAGTTTCCAGCAGTAACTACATCCTTTCGGACGCTCACCGTTCAGCATCTGCTCACGCTGTCGCAGTTTCTCCGCGGTGTTGTGCAGTGCGGCCGGATTGTGTTTCAGTTGTTCGGCGTCTATCTCGTGCAGGGGTGGGTGGTAGCAACTGTTGGTCAGTCCAGTGGGCAGGTGCAGTGAGACCTGGTTCCACTTGGCCAGGCACATCGTGGGCGATATCTCTGCCAGTTTCTTCTTGGCGTGTTCGGCCTGTGCCTTGTAATCACTTGTACTCACGGTCTTGCACTCCTCTGTTTATGTGTTCTGGCATGACGAACCTATAGAACCTACTGTCGTCGTCATCAAAATCCGCTATGGGTAAGTCCAGTTGTTGCCTCAGGCTGTTGCCCCACATCTCTAATTCCCTATCTATGTTTGCCGGTTGCACCGTTGAGTGGAAATAGTCCGCCATCGAGTTGAGGTCACTCACGTCGAAGTCGTAGTTCTTGTGGTCCACTACGGTGTAGAAACTGCCCATCCTGGCACCCAGCATGGCGAACTTGCCATTCTCTACGTCAGCACCCACCGTGCACCAGGTAGACAGTGTGCGTAGGTTCACTGGCCATATCTTTGCGAAGTTGCTAGGCTCTATAGGAATTCCCTTGTTGGTGCACATCTTTACGCCTTCCCTGAATCCGGCCACAAACGCCTGTTGTGCGGTTGCGTTTATCACTGTCTGCGAGTAGCAGTTGTGCAGGTTCTCATGTGGCACTCCCCAACAGAAATCCATCTTGTTCTCTTCCGAGTCTGCGTTCTCGTGTGTCCTCATGGAGAGGCACGTGTGCTTGTCCCAACCCACCAGTCCTCCGTTGCCGTACACCAGTCCGTTGATGTTGTTCTTTGCCCTCCAGCGATGCACTGCCTTGGGATTGGTCTTCGTCCAGTCCAGCGTCTCCAACAGGAACGATTCATCTATTATGTTATCGCCGTCAACACTTATGAAGAATTCAGTCTCCGCCAATTCCGCCGCGGCCTTGTGTGCCGAGTCAAAACCCACTACGCCGTCAACACGCTTGGCCCATGGCACCTTGTTCTTGAGGTCTGCCCAGTTGTGTTCCTTGTTGGGTTCCTTGAAACTGATGTACACGAAGTCTAGGTCGCTTACTCGTACTCTATCTGCCATGTTTCTCCATTTTGTTCTACTGAGTTTGGCCAGTGTATGTCGCCATGCTCGAACTTGTAACCATTGTCCGCTCGCTTGAGTACAGTGTAACGTGTTTTTAGTCTGCTCGGCTTTCTCAATGCTATACCAAACTTTGTGATCACATAATTTTCCTCACCATTTTTGATGACCTCCAGTTTCTTCTCGAGGCTGACCTCGCACTGTTTGCCTTGCACCGTGACGAAATGCTTCTTCACCGGTGGTGTTGGCTGTTGCTCGAATGCTTTAAGAAATTCTGACATCGATCTCCTTGTCGAAGTAGTGCCATACCCGTGACACCCTCTTGTGACCTAGGTAGTAGGCGTTTTTATTTTTGTTTGGGAACAGATAATTGTTATGATCCCTGGTGTGATCAAGTCCGTTTACAGAAGGTTTGTGGTGTAAAAATTTGAACCAGTCATAGTCTATCAGGTTCCTGTTTGTGGGATCGATCATTCTATAAGCGAGTGCGAACACGACATCTGTGCTTGGATATTCATCATGGCAGTTTATTAACATTGTTTTTTTCACATCTTGCCAATGCTGTGTGATATGACTTGCCGTGTCAAAAAATTTCTGTGCTTTTTTGCTTTTCCTGAAATACATCAGTCCGTTGTAGATATTTGGCAGACTGTTACGCACAAACAAAGTTCTATATGGTGTATTCTTGACTATTTCGTCTTTGTAGTTCCTACAGTCTACACTGAAAACAAGATCGTGTTGCCATAGATGATTCCACCACCAATCTGTGTTTGTGGTCCATAACATATCACTTTCTAATTTTATTGTGTGGGTGAATGGAGAAATGTAAAATGCTTTGTGTTCGTTTGCCCATTTGTTTGTGTGTTGAGCACTGTCGTCTTGTCTGAGTACTTTTACATAGTCCACTGCTTTGTTTTCAAATTTACTCTTCTCATCGGTCACAACACATATCTTGTTTTCACTGTTCCACAACTTTATGCTTTCCGCCAGTTTAATGCTTAACTCAACATAGTCAGTGGTTTCGTTGTTCTGTGCGAACCATAGGAATCCCTTAGACATTGGCCAACTCCTTGTTCAAAACGTGTACGTCCTGATCTGTGGTAAAGTTAAACTGGTCCTGATACTTCCAGGCTATGCCTGTATCATCGATTTGCAGTACCTCACAGTCGGGCGGCAAAGTTGGCAGACTGATGGGTAATGTGTCGTAATCCAGGAAACCGTTGGCCTGTTGTAGGGCGATTGCAAATGCATAGTCATTCCTGAACTGCTTGTCATATATCCTGTAAAGTTCCAAGAAGTAAGCGTAATAATCTTTCACATACTTCAGGGTGTCAAACACACGCTTGGCCTTCTTGCCCTTGCGGAACACAAACACAGTGGCCCACACCATGTCTATCATGCTCCAGCGCCTCTGATCAAAGGTGTTCCTGCCTGTTAGATCGTGTGCAGTTTTGCTGATCAGGAAATCATATCCTGTGTCCAGAAACTTGCGTAGGTTGTCCGAGAACGGCAAGTAATCGATGTCCATCACCATGGTGGTGTCATAGGGAGAAAGTTCATAGGCCAGGTGCCTGTCCACGTTGCGCCATTCCTTGCCCAACTTTGTGTTACCCAGTTCAGGTTCTATGAATTTGTAGTTTATGAAACCCAGCGGTTTGAGATTTTTGTAGGTGTCAAAGTTTGTCACCACTGTTATCTCTAATTTTAAATTTTTCTTCACGAGCGCGACACAACGTTCCAGTATCTTGTGATACTTTACTTCTGCTGTGTCAAAGCAAAATAGCAATACACCCTTGGTCATCAATCGCCTCTCTTTGCAAACGTCTCAGACATTTGATGATACGAACTAATGGCCTCCTGGTTTCTCTCTATGAGTTTCTTTAAAAATTCTTTTGGATTCACAATCTCCACAGGATTCTGATTCGTGTCCAACACGAAGAACTTGTCATTGGTCTCCATCAGAGTCCTGGCCAGGCAGATGGTCTCAGCATCCGCACGGAATATGTGTTCCTCGTAGACGACTATCAGTCGTGAGTGTGCCTTCTCCAAGGCGTTGCGCTTGGCAACTGAGATGTCATAGGAAAGGTCAGATTGTTTTTTTAGTTCGCCAATATCCATGCCACAATTATACAATAATTATGGTGGTAATTCAACCTGGTAAAATTATTACGATGCTGAGTTTGAAACTTCCGCGTTAGAAAGTGACTGTATGTTCGCTGATAGTCCTTCTGCATTGGTTGGATACACTTCGATCAATGCCAAAGTCATCCTTGGTGCTTCGTTTGGATTAGCCGGTACACCCGATGTGTTTCCTGAGGTAAATGTTCCGTCATCCGCCGCGTCAGTTGAAATCATCTTGATCGTGATCACAGTGCTAGAGTCAACAGCCGCGTCCAGTTTGGCCTGGTACTCAACTGTGTTTGATGTGTAACCTGCGTTGTTAGAAGTCAATTTCAATAATGTCTGGTAAGAAGTTGTCAGATCTCTGAAACCAAGTGCCAGACCGTTTGTGGTCAGTGTCTCGCCTGAACCTGATCTTGTTGTAGCAGTCTGTCCGATGTCTAGGTTTCCTGTCCCTACTGCTGTCAGCTCATTGAACACATCATCTTTTGAACCGTCGATACCTGTAATACATGATGGATCAATCCTGATCTTACCGCCTGCGTTGAAGAAGTGTCTCATCTTGTCCGCACTTGCGAATGTTACTGATCTTTCAATAGTAGAAGAAGAGTTCCATGTGGCCGAGTTGGTCGATGAACCTACCGCGTTGGTTCCCAGTGCTGTCGCGTTTGGTGATCCTGCCGCTACTGAAGCCGCCAGTGTGGCAAGGTCTGCCGCGACCGCCGCCTTGATGGCTATGGTGTCACCTGTACTGACCTGCGTCCTCGCTGTCAGTGTGTCGTTTGTGTGATTGGCTATGTTGTCCATTGCAGTCAAAAGAGTGTTCCATTGAGAGGCAGTTATTACTGTGTCTCCACCTGAGACCACACCTATGTGGGTTTGTCCAAGACCGTATGCGCCTGAACCTGTTCCTGCGAAATGGTTGTATCCATAAGGATCTGATGAACTGTTTACAAACGTGTTGTACTCAGTTGCTTTGATTTTATCACCTGCTACGTATGCCATAAATTATTTAACTCCTATCACACATTCTGTTAATGCTGTTTCTACGTTGTATTTAGCCTTGATCAGGCGTCCCAACGTGTTAAAAGCGGTACATTCTTCCATGTCCGCCACACGTGCCTCGCCATTGCCCGCAGACACCAAACGATCACCTGCCTGCCCTGTGCCCGTTACTTTGACAAAAACACGTCCTTTTAGTGCTATCATGGGGTGTGTCTCGTCGTTGCCGGCCTGTGCGTTCATTAAAAATGCCGGTGATTCAGACACCACACCAAACACTGCATCTGACAACTCGTCATTGCATTTGGTAATTTCCGCTGTTCCACCCAACATGACCACGTCTCCCACTTCTACCTCTGTGTCTGTGGCATAACGTTCTGCCAAGTCAGCGTACTGCGCCGATGTTGACGTTGCGTGTACCACGTTGGCCCTTATGTCCACCAAAGTGGGTGCTGACAGCTCGTCTCCACCACCCGACTTGAATGCAGTCCAGGCACCGCCCGCGTTTCCATATATGGTTGTTCCGTCATCAGCAAAGGTTTCATCCCACACCCAGTAAAGATCCTGTTCTGTGGCCACAGATGTCTCACCCCTGTTGACCTTCAGACCCGAGTAGTTGGGCATACCTGACGCGGATGATATGTTCCTGTTAAGTTCTATTATGTTGTCCTCCACAGTTAGTGTGGAAGTGTTGCTGGTGACTGTGTCACCATCTATTGTTAGATTTCCGTGTATCCTCACGTCACCGCTATCACCGTGCATTGTGATCACACTCTTAGTGGATCCGCCGTCATTTACCGTGAACTTGATGTCGCCGTCTTGTGTGACGTTCGCTATTGTGAAATTGTCTCCGGACATGGTCATCTCTATGTCACTGCTCGCTCCGATACGTAGACCGTTGTCGTTCAGGATCTCTAGGTGTCCTGTCGTTGAATCATTCTGGTCTGATCTTAGGAAGTTTGCCACTGCCACTCCGCCCAGTGCATCTGAGTCAGTGGCCGTTCCCCTGAACTTGGCATTCGACACAGAACTAGAAAGTTGTATACCCTGTGCCACGCTGGCGAAACCTGCCGTGATCAGTGCCGCTCCCACTGTGTCGCTGGAACTAGGAGTGAAGGCAAGATTTGATATCACGCCCACCACTGTGTCTTGTGTGACTAATTTTAGTATAGACCTGTACACACCCGTGTTGTCCAAAACAGTCTCAGTGATGACCTGTGTTACCCCTGATCCCGCAACTGACGTTGGACCTATCAAAACCCACACCGAACCATTGTAAACGTACAGTTGGAGATTGGTGGTGTCAAACCAAAGATCTCCCTGTACCGCGTTGGTTGGAGATGTTGTAGAATTTGTTGTTGATCCAACAGGTTTCCATTTGTCACCTGTGTAGACGTTTATCTGTTTGTTGGTCTTGTCAAACCACAACTGTCCCTGTTGCTTGTTTCCGGGTGCCGATGTGTTGTTAAAATTCTCTAATACTTTGACGAAGTTTTCATTGAGTTTCTCACCAAAGCCTGCATACCCTTTACCAAAAAGCGTAAGGTCCGTTGTTGCGGTGTCTATAGTGCCATCCGCTAACGTGATCAGTAAAGTACCGAAGGTGTTGTTAATTTTGTATGCCATGTACGGATATTTATGCTTTAATTAAAGGCTTTGTGTATCGGCTAAACGGAGTGTAATATCCTTCTAATTTGTTGCTGTATGTTGGATCGGCCTTCATAAGGTGCAGTGTCAGGCCAACTTTTACCTTACAACCCTGTGCCCTGTAATCAGCGGGTGCGTGAAGAACACTGCTGTCATGCACTATTGCACACCTAGGACGCCATGGTAAAATCTTTTCTATGGTTAGACCTTCATACACGCTCATGGGTATGTGATCGGGCATCATCTTTTTCAAAATGTCATGATCGCGACCGCTTCTGTCTATGCCCTCTACTCCGTATTCCTCATAGTCTTGATACCTGATTACGTTGGCATAGTTGGCAAAACTGCCTTTTATCCTGCCCCGCATGAAGTGAGTAGCACGGCCTCTGTACCTCTGGTTGAAAGTGACATATTGGCTCTCGTCAATGCCATCTAGCGCGATTGGAATGATTATGTCCTTGAATGGCCTGTAGCCTTCTAGGTGTGTGACCGCATCCGTGTGAAGCCCATACGGTCTCTTGGATTTGAAGAACTGGTCTCCCACGCTCATGGGATCCTTGCTGACATCACTGTAGAATATTACGTCATCACCAAAGTGCTCATAGATCTTGGGACGCACTATGTCAGACACTACCTTGTGCACCATGGGAAAAGTGATATGGTACACGTGATCGTTGATGTCGTAACCTATCTTTGGATAGTTGTCCTTGAACCATAATTCTAAGGTCCCACACTCAACGCCGTTGATGAAATCCTCTACGACGTACGATTCTTCGTACTGGCATTCAAACATTTTGGTGTTTGGATCATGAATGACATCCATGCCCTCTAGTTGTTCTTCCGTGAAGGGCCTGTCCGTTTTATACTTTGGCATAGTAAGTCCTTTTGTTACAGGCTTCAAAGTTGACGTCGCTGAACACAGTGTTGGGTGCCCATGTGTCCACTTGCTTGAACATCCTGATGCTTATGTTTAGTTTCCGTGCAGAGCCTACAAGGTTGTAATTGCAAGGGCCATGTATCACACTTGAATCTTTTATTATAGCGTTTCCAGGCACGTTCTGCTCCACAGTCTCCACGGTCAATCCCTCGAAGTATGATTTGAGGAACCTGTCACCTATGTGTGTCTCTATGAATTCATTATCTATTTCTGTGCCATTCAAATTTGTCACACCCGGCACCTCGTAACTGTCACGCAACACGTTGGAGTATACATTGGTTCCTGTGTCCGTTGATCCTTTCCTGAAGTGAGTGCCACGTCTGTAACATCTTTGATTCATCGCGTATGTGTGTGTCTCTGCGTCATTCTCAATCCACAAGGGAATTATGATGTCCTTCTGTGTCAGCCAGCCTGGTATATGTGTTATGGCATCAGTGTGTGGCCCAAATATCCTGGTCTGCTCACATATGAAATCTGCACTGTGCGGATTGGTGTCATTGTGGAGTTCACTGTATAACCTGAAGTCACCGAAATGCTGTTTTATCCTAGGGTAAAGTATCTCCTTGATGGATGGATCCTCGTGATGGTCGCCAATGAACTGCAACGCTTTCTCCTGCAAATAAAAACCTTGTTTGGGTTTTTCCTTGTAGTACCAATCTATAATAAATTTGACTTCTTCATTGCTCAAGAAGTTCTCTATCTGGTACGTTCCCTCTTCGGGAAACACACCCTGCCATAGAGTCTCATTGCTGTTATGAATTGTGTCCAATTTTAATCTCCTCGAATGGCGTGTCGTGTATGCCCATGTGGAAAACTATGCGTTCCTTTGTTGGTGCCTTTACGCCGTGCGCCACTTTAGTATTAATTATTGTCATGTTATTATACAGCACTTCAGAACCGTCATCAAAATACAATTCACCGGTCATCTCGGTCATTGGAACAACCACACTGCACTGACTTAAAACATCAATGTGCAAGGGCAGTTCCCCGCCTGGTAAAACTCTGAAGAAATTGCATCTCCATTCTCGAGGCCTGATACCCATGTAGTTCCATATTTTCTTTATCTCACGTAACAGACGCCTGTCAAAATTTTTTATCTCCTGCACGAAGAACTTGTTGTTTTCCCAACTCATGTATTCCTTGTAGAGTTCATTGCTGTCCTCCCAGTGGTCCGACATATAAGATTTCAGCAGGTTCACGTCAGGAGTGTACTGTGTTTCAATGTAGTTAGGCATCATACTCCTCGTAAGGTAACACACGTTTGGCCTCTGGCATCCAATGTGCGTCCTCCTCCTGCCAATTGGCATAACGCTGAGCATCTTCAACTTCCCGTACACTTTTGAACATTATATCCTTTACCCACTTGTAGTGAGGATATGGCAATGGATGAAGATGCCTATCACCCTTTGTTTGATCGGGAGTAGGAAACTGGTCTGGGTACAGATCTTGTGCAAAGTCTCTCAGGCCCAGTTGATTCTGGTAGAAAAGAAATTTGCTCCAGTCGATCTGTTGTCTCAGGAAATCTTCTGGTTTTGTTAAATTAATTTGCTTTGGCAATGTCCTTGTGTCATAGATCATCATTGTGTAATCTATTTGTTTCCTATCTAAAAACAACTGTGTGTACAGTATGTTTTCTAGAGTCTTAAATCTGTCAAATACCTCGTGTGGTTGTGAGTTGTAGTGTCCATTGTACGAAACTGTCCATTCAAAGTCGTTGTCATACATTGACCAACTGTCCTTGTTATTACTGATTTGCTGTTTGCCTTCCGTGAATACATCATACCTATGAGGAGCACCCCACATCACGTACACGTGTGATATGTCATTAAACTTAGACACTGCATTTACAACATCACGTGCTATTGTCTCATTGCCTATCCCAGGCTTTGCTAGATTAATGATTTCCGCATCGCCAACATAAGTGGAAAGGAAATTTGGCCACGTTGGCCATTTATACCTAGCAGAGCAGTGTCCGTGTGTTATTACTTTCTTCATATTTTCCTAAAAACCAAATAATTGTGTTTTGGCAAGATGCTCGGATGCTTTATAAAATAATCCATGTCCTGTGGATTTTGATAGTCAGAAATAGACCTTGCCTCTTGAGTTAGAAACTGATCCAGTTTGAAACCGTATTGGGCAAATAACAATATCCAGTACTGACTATCCTGTGTGTTCACGTGATGGTGTCCTGGTGTGCCTCGCGGTGGTGTATGCAGTATCACCACTTTGCCTAGAGAAAAATCCTTCATGTAATTGTCAATAAACTCCTCTTCCACGTGTTCACAAAAATCTGTCGATAGCACCACGTCAACTTTCATATTGAACGATGATTGGCCTTTTGTGTAATCGTGGCATAACAACCTGTGTCTTATTCTTTGTTCTGAATATAATTTGATTGCGTTTTCGTCCCCGTCTATGCCATATGCGTTTGTGCCGGTTTCCGCTAGATATTTCACCACATCACCGTTTGCACAACCAATGTCTAGCACATTCTTTCCTACACAATATTTCTCCAACACTGGTATGTCAATTGCTGAAAAATTATTTGTCTTTGTTCTGCCCAGGTGTGCCTGTATACTATGCATCGAGGTCCTCCTGTGTCAAGAATGAAATGATTATGTGTGCCCTGGTTGTCTTGCCCTTGTTCCAGGCGCTGTGCCTCAGACCCTGGTTTAGGAACCAACACTCGCCGGGCAACATCTTCTGTTCGTGCTTGACTCCATTCCTGTCGATCACGTGGAAACCACAGTCTTCGTTTGTGGTCAGCGGTATGTGGTACCGCACCGAGTAATCGGTGTTATAATCTATGTGATCATTTATGTAGGCTCCAGGATCCATGATGGCTATTCTTGCCCTGGTGTGTTCTGCCCTGAAACTTTTCAAAACATCTTCTATGTAAGTTCCCTTGACCCAATCTTTTACCTTGTTGTAATGTCGTTCATCTAACCTCCCTTTTGGAATTTTCTTGTCATACACACGTTGCTCCATTTCAGGATTGTACTCTGTCAGTGCTATCTGCTTGTAGGGTGACCCATTTACCTCATACTTGCCATCCTTGTCTTTGACTATGTAATTTTCATAAGGCTTCACGTAATTCCTGTAGTCCCACGCCATACGCTTGTTGCCCAGTGCTTTGGTTATGCGACTCTCGTTTTTGTACAATTCAGATTCGGCTACGTCGTTGTTCACCAAAAATTCATATGCGTCCTCTATACTCGTGAATTTAAGTCCAAATGCTTTTTGTAGTTTGGCAGTCTTGCCACCTACTAGGTCACCGTAGCCTTCCTTGACCTTTAGGTCGTCCTCCTGTACAGGCATTTGCCTCACTATTTCATTAATCCTATCCACGTCAAAAGTGTAAGGCAATTTTTTAAATGCGGGCAATTGATCTCTCTTTAACATAAATCCATCCATGCCTTGTACTGCCAGCACTCATCAATTTTGGGATTGCACACCGCAACCTTTTTTCCGTCCAAGTGCCATTTTGTTTTAGTTTTCGTGCTCATAGTATCTATAAACTTTGTGAGATGCCTAGGTGACCTACACCTGCTTATGAATGCTTTCTTGAAACCTATTTTCTTTGCCATGTCTATTTGTTGCATAGCCATTTCGCACACGTGATCATCTGCTATGATCTTTGAAGTCCTGCGCATCTCTGGCGACTCGTAGTACCTGTTGAGAATCCTACACTCTCCTTTTTCAAAGTATTCTGGACGATGTGCTATGCTTGAAAAACCCACTATCTCACCGTCTCTCTCGTACACGCTAATTGCTTCTAGACCGAACCAATCTATTCCCTTGTAGTTGTCCGCCAGCCTGTCGGACTCGTTGAACTTGTAATTTTTAAGTGTTCTGAGTACATCAGTCCTCTCGTGTGGAATGAAAGTTGTTGATGTCGCAGGTTTATGGCTGTCTAAAGGTTTCAACATAATTCCAAAACTCCTTTTTCTTTTTGCCATGCACCAGAAGGTGTACCCTCTCTTCGTCCGAGTTGTTTTCTACAAAGTGCTCGTAGTGAATGTTCAACACTAAAGGCATGCCAGGTACATAGTCAACATCTCTGTTGTTCAGCACAAATCTGTTTCCCTTGGGATAGCTCAAACATACGTTGAGTGGTTCCAGCCAGTTTCGTTCCGGTACATCGATGTGTTTGGTTATGTAACCTCCAGGCCTTATCACTAAAAACCTTATGTCATCCACCCTTGCGTATGGAAGGCTGTTTACCCACTCGATCGTCCTGGGACAACGTTCTCCTACATCTGTTACCTTTGGCCTTTGCTTCCTCCTGTCGTACTCCCAGTGGCTGTTTGTTTTATCGGAGTCAAACCCATACAGGGTTACTGCACACCAGTCTTTGTGCCCATCCTCGGGCCTGTGTGTGACTAACCTATCCTTGATCAGTTCGTACTCTGTGAGAATTTGCTTAACAGGGACATCAAAGTCCATCTGCACGTATTCTACGCTACTGTCTCTGTTAAATTCTTGCGTAATCATGATGATCCTTGTGGTTCCCTTCAAACGGTGCAATCAAATTTATCAGTAAGTTGTTTGCAGGACCCTTGGCATCATGTCCGTAAAAGTTCAGTATACCAAAACCTAAGTATGAAAATATCAACAACATTAGGTTAATTATAACTGCATTTACGCCAAAAATCAATGGTGTGATTATCCAGTGTGCGGCAAAAATAAATTTACCATATCTGTGGAAGAACATCACCCTTGGATTCGCTATTAGATCTTTAATGAATTGCCTTGGTATGTTCTTAACTTTCCATAGACTGAAAAGTACCACGTACCAAGGATGATTTTTCGGACTGTGTGGATCCTTGTCGGTGTCAGCGTTTGCATGATGTATCCTATGCACTCCTGCCCAGGTCAAGGCACTACGTCCTCCGCACAGCAAACCTATGTACAACAGCACTACTTCACTCACAGCATTAGTCTTGTAATCGTTGTGTGCAAAATACCTATGGTATCCATAGGTGATTCCTATTGCGGCCAACACCCAATATGTCATGTATCCGTATAAAAGTATCATTTGAAATATTTATAGCCCTCCCAATCGTGTGGTTTGTTTGCATGATGTGTGAAGTGTACAAATTTGATGTCTGGATGGAATTCTCCTCCAAGGTACACGTAATCATTGGTTGTTAGCCGTTGATATTTCATTGTTGTCTTTATCTGCCATTCTTTCATGTCTTTGCCACCGATCACCACTTCGTCACTGCACCAACGTGTGACCCAACTGTTCGGTAGGAGTTTTAGTTCCAACCTTTCATTCACTGCATCCTCCACAAAATATTGTTCACCGTTGATTGGTCCCTTGGTTATGCCGTTGTCGATGTAGTGTCTCTGCCATTTCAAGTGATCCTTCATGAATTTCTCATATATGTACTTGCAATCAGTTGGGTAGTATTTGAAGAAACCACCATTGAGACTGTAACCTTCACGCTCGGTGTCCCTCCACCAACCAGGTATCGACAGGAACTCGCCGCGTTTGATCGGATATTCAAACATCTGCTTGTAATCATTCACCAGCAACACGTCTATGTCCATGACGACAACTGGTTCTTCTATGTCCATGTTCATTACAGACATCTTGTTCCACTGCATCAATATGTCGTGCTGTACAGGTTCCCTGATCCAAACAAATTCGTACTCGGGCAACTTTGATTGTAGATATGACTCATACTCCGGTCCATACCTGTCACCTATCCTTACTGCGAATATCTTCACTCTATCTCCTGTTTGCAAGGCGCAGTGCCTTTGATGTAAAAACTGTTTGTGTGTGTGGATAGAACTTTTTTAAGGTCATCCAGCGTGTCCATTAACTCATCTAAAGTGTACCCTGCGTGGGACACATGATAACTGAATATGTTGCTAACATCAAAGAAGACATCCTTGCCTCTGATCTTATCAACGAGTTCGTTATATTTTTTCGACCTAGATTTCGCTCTAATGGTTTTGATCAGGTCCATAATCCAGTAGTCAATTTTGTGCTTGTTATTCATCTTGTATTGTAGCATACGCAGTGCCGTTCTGTCACCATACTCCTTTTTGAATTTTTTCATGTCATAGTCTGGATAGTGGTTCTGCAAGAATCCGTGATCATTGAACACTATCGGATGTCTGGACATCTTGCTGTATTCCTTAATCTGATCCATGGTCATTTGCATTTCCACAATGTTCTGCTTGATGTGTATATTTTCCGCACAGTAATCATAGAACACAACTTCTCCCCAAAAATCAAGTCTGTCAGCAAATATTTCTCCACTGTATCCGGCGGTCGGAGTGAATATTAGATCGAATTTCTGATTTGGTAGTTTTCCTATTAGTTCGGTGTTCTCGGAATAGAACCGGGGCCTCATCCTTTTCATCAATATCTTTGTGTAGTTGTCCCTGGTGTTCACGTTCACGCTGTCTATCCATCCGTCAGGCAGTCCCTTGATTTTAGACCACATTTTACTTTGGTGTGCTTTCTTTCTAGTCAGTGTGTAATAGGACCACGCCTTTGCACTCCTTTCTTGGGTAGTGAAATTCTTTATTTCTGGTCGGTTGTAAGGCTTCAACCACCACGGCGTGTAAGTGTCATGAAAGTTATCCACTGATCTCTTAAACTTCTTCCAGGTTTCCCAGATAGATGGTTGTCCTAGTTCTCTCCATTTTTCTAAGTTCAGTTCTATGTGCTGTCCGTTCAAGTGTGCAGATCTGGGACGGGAAATTATGTGTCCCCTACAGTATTCGCCTGTCTTTGTCCATTCGTAAAAACTTGTTATGGGCGACACACGAGCAGTCATGTCAAATATCATTCCTGTGGCACATATCATGGCGTGTGTGTGCTGTTGGCAAGACCTAAGCACTTGGTTTAGTTCACTTTGTAGGCAAATTTTTTGCACGTGTCCTGTGCCAGAACCCGTTATGCCACCAGAGGTCTGTAGCACCGTCATCTGTAGTTGTTTTTCCAAGGCATAATCCCATTTCATTTTGTCAGGGTGTACCACAATAAACACCAGATGGTTCAATTTCTTGGCCGGCTTTATTTGTGCTGTCTGCTCTTCCCAGACTTGTTTGAAATGTTCATAACTGTCCATCACACATCACTTCCAATTTACTATTTCGTTATAATTAGGAACATTGGGATTCTTGTAGTACGGCAGTTCACCATCTCGGTGTCCTATACCTAACAGGAAAGCAATATTCTTGAAACCATGTCTCAATGGGGCAAGTATGTTGGTGAAGTTTTCTAAGTCATGGTAATAACATTTACAGAAACTTGCGTGTAATCCCTGCTCGGCGGCCAGTAGTGTGGTTCCAAACCCATGCATAGACGCAGAGATCATCCATTGCTCGTTGTCTTTGTAGTCTATCAACAATCTCTTGTAATTTTTTTCAATTTGTTTTTTAGTTGGAAATCCTGGTACCTGATAGTACACCAGCAAGTAAGGAGCAGTTACTTGTTCATTGAAACTGAAACCATTGTATTTGGCTCGTAGTTTTCTATTTTCTAAAGACTTGTCTTGCCTCAATGTCTCCCTGCCCTGTTTCCACTTGTGATAGATATCTCGCAATTTATCATGGTTGCCGTGATCCTTCCCACCTGGTGCAAAATTCCTTTTATCCCAACCACTGACTGTTTGCATTGCCACGATCTCTTTCTCTTCTTTGTGTTCAGGACCGTAGACATCGATGTTGTAGGCCCAGAGATTGTTTTTTGTTGGAACCAATGAGTGAGCATCTCTCAGTATTTGATCTATCTTGTCCTTTCCTGGGTCTTCATCTTTGAAATGATGAATGTTTTCCCGGAACTTCATTAGTTTTTGCAGTTCTGTCATTTTTTGACTCCAATTATCATAAATCTAGTGTACTTTTCTTTCTGCAATTCATATGCCCGGATGTTTTCCATCCTTGTTTTGTACTGATTTTTGAAATGATCTAAATTCCTTACGCAGTTTATATGTTGCTGAAGTTGGTTATAGTTGTTGCTTTGTAAAACAAACAATGTTTTTGGTGGGGCACTATCTATGGATTTATACAATAAATTTTGTTCTATGTGTTCACAACTGGTGTTTATAACAATACTGAAATTCTTCCTACCTAAATCAATTTCGGTAACATCCTTTTCGATAAATGCTATTTCAGGAAATATCTGTTTGCCTATCTTGGTCGCAATATTGTCAAAGTCATATGAGTAGATGTTATTGATCGGTTTAAGTTTGAACTCTGTTGAGATTAGTTTTGCCATCAAACCATACCATCCACCTAATATCGCAATGTCGATGCTATCTCTGGTCTTGTATTTGAAATGAAAAGGATACTGATTTAGACAATCTATCAGCCACATTTTGCAGTCGAACTGGTTCTGGCTGAAACAGGAAAATGCATCAAGCAGTCTTCCAGGATATGCCTTTGCGATCCATTCAATGTTCTTGTGTGCATTTATTATGTTCTGATCATATATCATTTGTATTTGCCATTGTATATTACTATCGGACTTTTATCAATCTTTTGGTACCAGCTCGTTATCTTGTCTGTTCTGATAGTGTGGTATTCAACTTTTTCATTATAAATGTACCTGTCTATGCCCGCGTATAGACGCAGATACATGTCTCTATGCTTTTGGAATTTTTCAAATACGTGTGCGTGATTGCTCCATCTCATAACACTGCTGTTCACAAGAGTGTTCTGTGTCATCCTAAATTCAAGAAGAGGAATGTTCTTGGGTTTCCACGGAGTACTGTCAAGCACTGAAAATTTATCGAAATCCTGGCAAAGGAAATCTATGTTGCTGTTGATATCGATGTCTAGATCAAAGAAAAGGCTGTCGCCCTTGTTTTCCAGCAATGCCAGTTTGTGCCAGACGCCCCTGAGGTAAGGATACTTTACTTCCACATCGTGTTCATCGACAGGCTTATCTGTGTAGCAGTAGAATTTGTGGGGTACCGTTAGATGCTTTTGTAATGATTCTCGAAGTTTATGGGTAAACTCCCTAGGGTATTTCGTGCCCCAGTTCACACAATATACCGATAGCATTTTATCTATTCTTTTGGATTATGTCCTTGTAGGCCAATAGAACATCCAATGGCGTCTTTGCCTGCCTAATCTTGGACTTCGAGTCATTGTCTTTGGAATCTTTGACTATGTCCTTTTCAAATATCTTCAACTTCAGTGAGAATAGGTCTTCCGCTTGTTTCTTTGGATCATAGTCTATGATAAACTCCATCACACTATCAAAGTTTTGCATAGGCTTGTCCTCTACCTTTTGTTTGACCTTTGCCTCAACTATCCTGTCCAGTTGCCTGTACACCTGTTTGTTCCTGGCCACGGTTGCGTCTGCTATCTTTGACAACGGATACTCGTCTACAAGGTCTTGGAAATCCGGATGACCTGTGTCCACTGCAAGATAATGGTTTATCGCCCTTTTTCCTTCTTGATAGATGATTTCTATCGCGGTGTTGTCAGAATTGGCATAGTATGCCTCAATTATTTTTCCAGAAAATATTGCCATGAAAATTCCTTTCTATACACAGTATTATAGTGTACTTAATCTTGAACGTCAAGTGTTATGATTTTTCAATCTTGAAAGTGTAGGTAGACGATGCTGTGGGCGTGCCATCTGGAAATTCCTGTGCCCGATAGTCATTTGCACCTGCAAAAAGTGTGGTGTATGCACCACTTCCGCCCGTCAAAATAGTGTCCACCATGGCAGAACCCCTGGCTGTGCCTAGACTACCATCTATGTTGTACTTTAGTTGGTAACCGGTAGATGAGTTGATCACCTGATTGTTGATGTATTCCTGTAATAGGGCGCCTATTTCCGCACCGGAATACTGTTTTAGGTTGTTTGATGCGTCTATGTACAATGGTGGATTGTAAGTTGGCATAACACCATCTATCCTGTGCAGGTAATAATTGTTTATAGTCTGTGGTTGGTCCAGCGTTTCGGCAATGCCATCTGCCGTGTAGGCGCTGGTATCTGCCCGTGTGTCTGTGAAGACTGGTGTGGATGATACAAGCGTGGAACCTGCCACTGACGAGCTAGTTGAAATATGGTATGTGCCTGCCTGGCTGGAAGTTGTTGATCCAGATGTCAGCACATTGATTGTTGGTAAGATAAAGGTGTCAATGAAATCTTGCTCTGTCATGGCTTGAATCTGTGTGCCATTCCAATATATTGGAAAAGTTTTTCCTGTGTCTGTGGTTGTTATGGGTGCCGCCGCGGCCGACTGTGTTATTCTCTGGTAAGAAACAGTGACCTGACTGGGTTCCGCTGTGGTTGCCTCTGATGGAAAACCACCTGAGGCCGTCGAGGCCGCACCTGCCTGAAGCCTTGTGTCATCTATTTGCGTTAAATCTCCGCCTGAACCTACAACAGCCAGTGTCCTAGCGGGTGCCAATGAATAATAGTATGCACCCAGGGTGTAAAGATTAGTGAGCTCACTGCTCTTGGCCTCCTGTAATTGTGATCCATTGTACACTAAAGGTGTTCTTACGGTCATATGCTACCTAGTATAAACTACTCCGTGAAATAGTTCAACCATAAACTACGCTCCTGCGCCGTTGATGGTCTTTAAAACTGTTCCTGTACTGCTGAGAATCTGTAGTGATGTTGGCGTTGCCATCATGGCCGCTGTTACCGTGCCTGTGTCGCCGGTTGTTACCACAGTACCAGTGACATTTGGTATAGTGATCGTCCTGTCTGCTGTTGGATTGGCAACAGTCAGTGTGGTCTCAAAAGCGTCATTGGATGATCCCTCGAATATGATCGTTCCGTTTGTTGTGAGTTGAATACCAGATGATGTGACTGCACCTGTTATTGGTCCAGTGAAAGCAGTTGCATTAACTGTTCCTGACACGTCTAGTGTGGTGGTTGGTGTCGTTGTTCCGATTCCCACCCTTGATTCGTCACCATCTATGGTCATTACCGTTGAGGTGACACCTCCATCGTTGACTTTGAAGGTGATATCTGTGTTCTGTACAGTATTCGCTAGGTTGACACCTGTGCCATCAACAGTGATTGATAGGTCATTGTCAGCACCGACTGTCATACCCGAGTCATTCACTACGCCCAGTGTGCCTGTTGTTGTGTCAGCAATATCTGATCTCAAGAAACTTGATGCCGCTACGCCACCTAGTTTGTCCGCGTCAGTGGCCGTTCCATGAAGTTTTATGCCTGTGGGTGATGTTGTTAATGTGATTCCCTTGTACACAGTCGGGAAACCTGTTATCGCTGTCTGTGGTGTGAACTCCGTGTCGGAAACCATCGCGATAAGTGTTCCATCGCTGTACCATTTTGTTATGTTCTGACTGGCAGTGGTTGAATCTGTAACTGCTTCAAACACAAATCCGTTCAAGGATCCAGTCGAGGCCGGTGGTCCCACCATCACACTCTGTGAACCATCATAGAAGAACAGTTGTCCCACATCTGAATCTATCCAAAGGTCACCCTGTTGTATCCCTACCGGTTGTGTTGGCTGGTAAGGAACGTTACCCCCTGCCGGGACAAACAAGTTTCCTGTGTACACCTTTAATCTGTTATTGGCCGAATCGTAGTAAAGTTGCCCTTGAATCGGTTTTGTTGGCTCTGATGTGCCTGCAAAATTTTCTAAAAGGTGTAGGAAGTTCTCTGCGATCAGTTCACCATATCCAGCGTACCCCTTACCTATGAAACTAAGGTCTGTTTGTGTGTTGACCACACCATCCTGTACTATGTACTGGTTTGGTGAAGCCGAACTGTTACTCTTGTTTACTGTATAAGCCATCTATTAGTATCCAGTGTTACCACCTGCTGTCGTTCCACTCACTGTGTTAGATGTTGACAGTGCCGTAGAGCTCGTTTCAGTGAATGTTGTTAAACTTTGAATTCTAAGTGTGTAATCTATCTGTATCAATCTGTTCAGTGATTTCTGTACCGGGTGGAATATCACGTGTGTCAACAGTTTGTTTGTGCCACCGTTCTCAGTGCCTTCCCATGATTTAAGTCCAAGTTCATCGAACACAAAGTCACCATTGAAGTTAGTTGTGTTATCGAAAGATGCCTGACCTGTTGGTTCACCATAGTCCAACGTACAGGTACAAACTATGTCAGTGAATTTGTTACCTGTGACGTGTCTCACTTCCATCTTGTTACGAGTGGTGTCTTTGTTCGTTGTAGAGTTGTCATCTATAACTTTGTAGTATGTTTGATTGTAAAGAGTAGCGTTGGTTCCTGTCGAGTTAGGCGTAAGGTATGTTATGATACCCGTTGGATCGACACTTGTTCCGCCATTTCCAAATGCCATCTCGTGTATGAAACCGTTGCTCTTGTTTGCCAAACTATTGGCCATTGCCTGAGACATATTTTCATAATGGATAGCATTCCTTTTGTCCACTATCACTTCACCTGTTTCAGGGTCAAAAATCTTTATGTGCCCCGTCATCATCACTCCTGTGTGATCTTGAGGCTTTTTGTTTTCTTCTTTTGATTCTGTTGGTTTGTTGTCCTGTGTCATCTAGTGTATTTATTCAGGTGCGTTTGTGGGCTCGTCCGCTATGAATTGAGCCTGTTGTGACGTAGAACTGTGGAGTCCTTTACCATCAGCAGGATTACCATCCTTCGCAGTGTACCATACCTGTCCTCTCTTGTGTAATATTTTTATCTGTACTAGGTCAGCAGGTGCTGTTGTAAATGTCACAGCCTTTGTGCTTCCGTCAACAGAATAGTTGATAGTTGATCCGTCCTCGCTAGTGAGCAACAATCGTTGGCCACCAATGAATATGTCTAACTCACTAGCGGATGACGGTACTTGTGATAGATTGAACACAGTTTGAGAACCATTTCCTGTGAAGGTATTGGTATACACTGTGTCCACGTAAGGGATGGTTTGAGTTCCAGACACGTCTACCACGTCAGCGCCTGAGCCATGCTCCTTAATTCCTGTTCCCAAAGTACCACGTTTCAACTGTCCCAGTTGATTATTGGTCTTTGTGAAATATTCAATTCTTTCTTTGCCTATGAACACAACACCTGGGATCACTGTGCTGACTGTAGATCCATCTAAACCAATTACCGTTTGTGGATCTGCCAGCACAGATGCGTCTGCAACAGTGATTGTTGTTGCATCTGTGAGTAACTGCTGTGTCAGTTGTGTTGTGTGCGTTTTAGAGATACGTTTGTAGAAAGTTCTGTTCAACATATCTTTGAATATTCTAAATCCTGTAGCACCTTTATTCACTGTGTCAGAGGCAAAGTATAAAACATCCAACCTGTCTGAAGAAGACATCACCTTGCCTGAGACTGTGATCGTGTTCCCTGACAACAAGAAGTCGTGTGCTGGTGCCAATTGCTCTCCGTTCAGCCACACATACATGTAAGCGGAACTTGTAGGATTGAAATAAAGTTTGTATATGCCATCTGCCCTTCCCTCAAGCACTTCCCTTCTCAACGACATTCCAACTGCGTTGTTGAACGTGGTCACTGACATTTTGTCATTGATGTTCAGGGTGTAGCCATCACTGGAAATCTGAGAAGTGTTAAGCACTAGCCTATTGCTGGCGTCAATTGAGAAATGATGATCTACATACGTCGTTATGCTGATCATTTTTTCTGGTCCAGGTGGTGTCACAAATTCTACATTTTGATTTACTAGATCAAGGGTGTAGTCAGTTGTGATAGTTTGTAAGCCTCCGTTGACGTGTACCTCGACCTGCGAAGCATCTGTGACAGTCTTTGCAGGATCCACTGTTGAATCATCACTTAGACCAGACACCACACCATAAGTGTATGTGCTACCGTCTGACATGTAGTAAGTTGTGTCAGGTGCTCGTAACATCTTACCGTTGGCTTCCACAAGAGTCAATCCCGTGAATGGCCTAATAGCACCAGGCGGATATGTAAGAACGTGTGTCGTTGATCCATCATAGGTGATCTCTTCGTTCCTGATGCTGGCGTAGTTCCTCACAAATGATGTAGAAGTTTTCCTGAAACCTGCAATCTGTATGAAGGCATCGGCGGCAGGCGCTGATGTGAAAGTTAAAATCAACGTGTTGCCTATCTTGGTCGTTGAACCGTCACCGTATTCAGGTGTAGTGCTAGTGGTTGTGAACGCCGTTGTTGGCACACCATCGATGGTCACATATAATTCAGAATTAGTAGAATCAAGGTCAAAATCTTCCCTCGAAGAAGATGTGAACTGTACCGTAGATCCATCACCGTAGTAGTGATCTAAAACTACGAATGCTCTACCAGATATGGCAAAAGTTTTCGTGTTGATCACGCTGTTGTTAGCAGGTGCACTTACAAATGTCACTGTCTTTGCTCCTGTGTCTATAGTGTAATCGGTTGTGAGTTTTTTGATCACACCATCTACTGATATCGTCACAGAACCTAAAGTACCAGGATGCTCTCCTAGGGAGAACGTCGCTGTGCTTCCATTACCAATGTAAATTTTGTCAGTAATAATCGGCGTCGCCGGTGGTGCTGTGTACACCTTTAGATCCAGGGTATCGAATATCTGTCCAGGAACCACTTCCTCCGGTGCGTAACTTGTGGTAGATGACAAGAACTCGTCACCGTCAACGTTGATGTCTGAAGGTGCAGTACCTAATGCACTTGCATATAATCCATTCTTAGTGAAAAGTCCTCCTTTGATTATTGAATCCAGAGTCCTGTCGTCAGTGGGAGTAAGAACGCCATCGTCGTCGGCAGGTATAAGTTCTATAAGAGCATTTTGATTTTGCACCGGAATGCTTGTGATTGTCTGAGCACTTCCAGTACCTATTATTGTCACAGACAGTTTTGTTCTTGTGCTATCGTCTTGTGAAACGTAGACGTGGTACACAGTTCCCGATTCTAAAGTTGCAGTGTAACTACTTGTTGTACCGTCGGCAAGGAACGGCACAGTCCTAGACAGACCATAGTTGTCCCACGGGTAGTCATACCAAGCCGAGTTGTCCCAACCCTGGCTCTGTGTGAATAACAAGCCTGTCACCATGGTTCCGCCGTAGTCAACACCAGACATCACCTGTGAAAGTTCATTGCCCGGCATTCCGTCTGTTGGTGTGTAGAATCCTTTGATCCTGTCCGCGGCCGTCAATCCTGTTTCGTCACCGTAGTACTTGCTGACCGCACCCGAGTTGTCGTCAAAGTCTGTCGTTGACGTGAATCGGCTTACCGCCTTGTACAATTCATTTTTGTATCTTATCTTGGTTCCGTATTCGTAAGTTGTGTTTTTCTCCCAATCAACCACAGTGGATGTGCTGGCTATCCTGTCAAACTTTATCGTGGTGTTGAAGTCCCTAACAAGGTCGTTGTCAAGGTTCGCGTATGCCTTGGCAACATCGGAAGGGGTAGAACCGTCAAATTTACCGCCGGTGATTGTCACGGTAGGTGTGGTAGAGTATCCAAAACCAATACCTGTCACTGTTATCCCTGTGACTGCTCCACCGCTAACTGTCGCAGTGGCAGTGGCAGATGTGGAATCATCCCCGGTGATCGTGACTGTTGGTGCTTTCTCGTAACCAGATCCGCCATAGTACACCGTGATGCTCTTCACGTGCTTCCTGTGATAGTCATACCATAACTGCCAAGGGTATTGAGTTAACCTAGTCGTTTCTGTTGAAGGATTGATAGACCTTATCTTGCCCACAGTTTCGTCATAGAAAGGTGGGTTGTCAAAATCAGTTATCACACCATCGTGCTGTTCAGGTGCGCTATATCCAAGTTTGTATTCTCGTAATTTGGTGTGGAAAGGTTTGACTTCGTTTATGTAGTCCTCTATCCAACTGTCCGTACCTGTTGTGTAAGTTTTCCTTTGATCAAACTGTCTCACCCTATTGACCGCATTTATGAAACTTGTCTTGAACATCCAATCAACATAGGTTTGTTCTTCTAGCACCTTACGTAAACCGATAAAGAATAAGGTGTTATACTCCACGGCAAGGTCTCCTATGAACAGGTCATCTCTCAACGCTGTCAGTGCCTTCCTTGTTTCTGTAACTGGTTCTTGGTCAAAAGTGTTGTCGTCGAAGTTGTCACCTGACGCAAATCCTGTGGCATCTTGTGTGTAATCATACAACTTGGTTGATAGCCTAATTGTTCCGTTCTCGGTACCAACATTCTCCCAACCGGTTGCAGTCTTCATAAACAGTTTCCAACCACCAGTGTCTGCAGACGTAACCTTGACGTGTTTGCCATTGTCAATCTCTAGACGATCTAACTCGTACTCATAAGTTACCTGCTTGTCTATCTGTGTGTCCTCATTATGCACCATGTCACCGTCGGTCTTGTACCAATCTGTATACGACCAATAGTTTGACGTATTGTAGGTTTGTATCCTGGTCCTGTTCCATTCGGTACCGTCCCATTGGTATATGGCCCAAAAATTGTTTGCAGTCTCATCTGCCTTGACCAAATAATTGACAGTACCCGATAGGTCCGCTGTGTTGATGTATCCCAATTCTGCGTAGGTGTCCACCTGGGCGTCCCATAGTCCACTTGCACTGGTCGGCTCTTCTTCTTTGGCATCAAGATTGTCAAGTCTTATCTGTCCTACCAGTTGGTTCTTTTTAAGGACTGTGTTTGCGTAATCGATTATATCTTTTAATGCTGAGAATCTATCAACATACCAACTCTGTCTTGGTCTAATGCTGTTTCCATACTTCTGATTCAATGGTAACTCGTTATCAGGGACAGCATCACCTGTTGCGTTCTTGCCACAAAGAGAATCCCACCAACGTGTCTCTATCTGGTGTCCTGGCCTGTATGCAGGATCTCCTTCACGCACCAACTTCCAGACCGAGTGTGAATCTCCATCGAATGAGTTAGTCCTCACGTCAACGTTCAACACAATGTCTTTGTTAGTCAATGTTCGCACACCATTTATTGTCAACTTGTTTGTGCCGGTAATCGAAAAGTATTGCATTCCTGAATTCTGTGGATTTGCTATCAATCCTGCCACAAAGGTTGTGGTATTTTTCCTGTTCACTACCGATTGTCCCGGGAGACTCGAAGTATTTTTTACCCAGAAATAATATGTTGAAACCAACGTGTCCAGCCTTGAGTTGTACTTCTCAACTTCCGTGAAATCAGGTTGCGCCTGACCGCTGACAAATTGTAATCCTGTCACGCTGTTGCTAGACCTGTTCCACTCCTCGGGTGTTAGTGTTGACTCTACCCATTCATATACATCTATTGATGAACCAGGGAAGGTCTTACCCCAGTTGTTTACTCTGTATTCCTGTGTGTCTTGCTCGTACCATAACCATTTAACAGTTGAAAGGTCCCACCATACTTCTCCCAAATGGTCTTCTGCCCAAGGCGTCTTGGTGTTGGCATTATCACCTGTGTTGTATGTGGCTGGATCCCAAGGCGACTTGTAGTTGATCTCCCTGTCTGCTACTCCCAGTATCCTTCCCTTGACAGGATCATAAAGATCATAGAAATCTCTGATCTGTTTTGTTGTGTTATTGAAATCAAATACCTGCCCTATCTTATCAACATCGACCAACGCACTCTCTGAAGTAATATTTTTCCATGCGTACTCTCCGTCCACAGCACAATCGTAACCATACACGCTTCCGTCGTTTGTTAAACCTGAGTTGCCTTCATCCTTAGGTGCTCCGATAAACAAATTGTTGTCAGACACGCAGACGCCTCTGCCAAAGTCGTCGTTCTCAGAAACGTTTGTTGATACTATCCTATCATCCAACACAAATTTTGTGTTGTAGACCGTTGCAGTATAGGCCGCACCTGATCCCGTGTTGGTGTCAACAATGTTTGTGTCCTGTAGGTCAAAAGTGGTCTCACCTAGGTCGAACTTCATTGTCCTCGGATTGGCCGACTTTTCTGCACCGATCACTAACCTTGTGCCGGACTGGTTCAACGAAACACTAGATCCGAACCTAGCATCTGAAATATCTCCCGGTTCATTTATTGTCTGGTCTAGGGTGTAGGTATTTGTGCTACCATCCCTGTTCCACTTATAAATGTAAACCGCACCTGCGTCTGCTTGATCTGTGTTGTCCAGGCCAGGTGCACCTATCACCAATGTGTTACCGTCTTTACTCATTGTGATAGAATCACCAAAGGACGTGTTTAGTGTCGACCCGTCTGCTGAAACACCTGTGAGTGTTTGTGCCAGTGTGAATGAATTTATAGTGCTGTCATCGTTTGACTGAGACGTCTGCACGAATATCTCTACCTTACCCGCGTTTCCTGGTGCCAGTGAACTGACCGCTAAAATATCTCCGTTGTCGTTGGCTTCAAGCCTGTGACCGAACCTTTGCCCAGATCCACCTGCTGGTGCATCTATTATTAAGTCCTGTGTCCAGGTGTCGTACGTTGATCCGTCAGCACCTATTCCCCAAGTGTACAAATAGACCCTACCTGTGTCATTGTTGTGTCCTGGTGCTGACACAAACAAAAACTTGTTGTTGGTGCTTCTTGTGGACCCAACTGTTGGTTCTGATATCTTGTGTGCCCAACCAAAGTTAAGGTTCTCATTTGAACTTGAACCATCAGTGGGTGCTGTCAGTGTAGAAAGCACTCCATATTTGAATGTGCCTGGATCCCAAACGTAAGTTTTTATAAGTCCTTCGTTGTAATATCTCGTGCTTCCGTCATTGGTCAACACATTAGTGTATGGTGCTCCTGCAACAACAAAATTCTCATCTGTGCTGATGGACAAGGACTCACCCAACCTACTGGTGTTATCATTGTTCTCATTCATCGTAGCAGTGGCCTGTACCGAATAGGCAGTGCCTGGTGTTTGGCTAGTTCTGAACAAGAAGTGTACTTCTCCCTGTCCTTTGCCGGGTGCTGATACAACAACGGATCTACCGTCATTACGACAGACAATTCTATATCCAAATTCCTGGTTGGAATTTGTCGTGTCCGGAGACAGTGTCCTCAATTCTGTGTATGGATCTTGTTTTTCGTATACACGCCATAGTCCTCCAGTGTCGGCATCGGCGAAAACCTTGTCACCCTCAATGAACATGTCATCGTCTTTGTCGTTGTAAACAGAATAACTCAATCTGTCATTTACATTATCCATTGACGCTAACCTCACCGAGGTGAACTTGTATACATTACCGTAACTGTCTGCCGTTGATCCATCCGCTAGTGTTGGTATGAAAGTTAGATTATCTGTGAAATCCACTACAATGGATTTGTGATCTGGTACGCTGGCCACCTGGTATACTCTGTTAAGTGTAGCAGATTCGCTGTTGCTAATCGCGAAGTAGTCTGCCTCTGTCGTGGCACTGCCTGCACTCAATCCATGCGATCCTGTGAAAACGAAAGTCAGTTGAGTTGCGTTGTTGGTCGTAGTCAGAGAATCTATCTTTATTCCAGCGTTTGTCATTCTGAACACGTCCCAGTCACCATTGTCCTTATTTGCTACCCAGATGAGATCGTTTTTGGTGATGCTGTTCACGTCAAGGTCTAGTAATTCTGAAACGTTGAATGCTGTGTGTTGCACCTGCTCCAACTGAGGATAACCTGCGGTTTTGTATACCTGTGCCTTGTCCCTGTCCACTGCCTCCTTGCTGTAATCCAGCAGTTGGAAAGTTGTACTTGCTGTGTACTCTACTGGTTTGGAGTACAGGTCGTCTTTGACAACAGCCAGAGATCTGCCATATTCCTTGCTGTCGGAAGAATTATCTAACAGTTCTATGCTCTGAGGATCTGTGTTAACCAACTCGTCATCGAGTGTGATCTGTATGCTTTCCCTAGAGTCTGTGTTTCCAAAAACTCCTGTCTTGATCATCCATTCCGGATAAAGACTCAAATCTATGTTTGAATTCTCGTACTTGGCTTTCAACAACTTGTCTATTGCGTTCTGTGTGCCTTTCTCCCTGATGTACCCTTGATAGAACTTGTATTGTGAGACATCATTTACGAATAAATTTTCTAAGTAATCTCTGCTTTGGTAACCAATCAACCTTTGGGCAAGTTTTTGTTGTGATTCGTCAAAGTTGTTGGTTTCTAGGTTGTAGAAATCATTGAACGATGAGATCTTGTAGTCAAAGTTAGGTATCAACTGTGGTTTAGGTTTTTCTGACTTGAGGGTCCAATTGTCATTACTGAACTTTTCACTCGAGTTATGGTTTACCTTGGCAACATAAAATTTCCCTTGGTACTCAACAGAATCACCTAACCTGTAGTCAGTGTTCGCGGTCCAGTAGGTCACCTGCGCGGCGTCAAACACGAAGCCTGGTGCGTAGTAGTCTCCATTCCAGTTCGCTGTCTTCCAACCAACAACCTTTAACCTCTGCTGTCTGAAGCCTGTGAATGGTTCGTATAGTATGTCGGAGAACACAGTGCTGTTGTCAAAAATCAGGATGTGTTCCTTCTGCACAGTGTTTAGTGAGATATTGTATAGTCCAACGTCTGTGGATTTTAAATTAAGGTCAAAAGTCTTGCCCACACGTTTTGTGCTTATCTCCCTTATGTCTATTTTCCTACCACCGGCATCAAGTAGTGAATAGTCTCCTGCTAGGTTACGCAGTTGTCCCACAGTGCTGTTGTCAGTGTCCAACTCGAATCCATCAGTGGCCGGTGATACTGTGATCGCTGATCCGGGTGCCCATTCCTGTGTTGTCCAGAACAGGAATTCTCTGACCGCGTTATCCCAGTTTAGAGTTTCCTTTATCTCGTTTGAATACTTGTTGAATCGGAAACCCTGTTTCTCTAGATACTGTCCATACCCTTGTAAGAAATCTGCCACATCCTGTATAGTCTCGAACACGTAACCATAAGGTATGGTCTGCACAGTGTTGTCATAAGAAATGTACCTGTTTACAGATGCACCTGGCACGGATATCTTGGCAGAGGTGACTGATTTGAAAGGGTAGTAAAATTTGAAATAAGGATCGGTAGTGCTGTAACCAAGCACCTTGTATCCACCAACGTAGGTACTCGTAGACCCGTCAGTGTCTGTGGTTGTGTCTGTGTTCTTTTCAATAAGCACACCAGAATAATTGAAACTCTGTACGGGGTTAGAAGTCCTGAACAATATCTTGTAGTTCTCATCTGGTATAAATTTTGATCCTGCCGTTGATCCTGGCGAAACAGAATCTGTGAGAACTTTTATATTGTCTTTGTCTGTGAATCCTCCCAACTTGTATGCTAACTGCACACCAAGATCTTTCATCTTGTCATAGTAGAACGTCACAGGATCTAGATTACGTGACACTAGGTAGTTCACAGTTAACACCTGGTATCCTGCGGTCTGGTATCTCGTCGTTAATCCTGTGTTGTTGTCGGTCAGTGTTTCAAGATGGTATTTGGAAGTTTTAAGGGTTTGCCTTACTCCTGTATCAGAATAGATCTGATTACCAGATATGTTTGTGGACAACCTCGAAACATCAAAATAATTAGAAAAGAATTTTGCAGGTTTTGTCAGTGCAAGAGTTTTTAAGACCGTGAAAGGATATGCACTGGATCTTCTCCAAGAAGTTTCTGCTGGTGCTTGATCACCAAATTTCCATGGCTGTCGTCTGCCTGGTACGTTGTAATCGTCTATCAATCCTGCCTGTAGTGGATCAAGTAGATTTCCAGAAGCATCGACTGGTAAATGATTTGTTATACCTGGTTTTCCATATCTGCCAGGTTCGGTTGCTATCTTGTTCCAAAGGACGTCATTGCCCGCTGTGTATGGTGCTGGACCATACGTGTCTTCCCAGGTGCTTGGCTTCTCTGAATAGCCTAACATCTCCCAAGGTCTAGTGTGCGGAGAATCTGTATCATAGAAAAACTTGTATATGCCCCTCCAGTGTCCTGGTAACTTATTGCCTGTAAGGTGGCTTGTAGAGTTGGCGTAGTTATAGGTGAACGGAGATCCTTCAACAAAAGCAGTATTGTTAATGTACTGCACATTGTTCCTCCCTGCCCAAACATAGAAGTCATGTCCCATTATATCGTCTACTTCGTTAAGTGTGTACTCGGTTTCAGTGAAGGCACTTGGAGTAACATCAGATATGTCCAACAAAGTTCTGTCGTAAGTGACCTTAATGTTGTTGTATATCCTTTTTTCTAATTCAAGAATCAGGTCATCCCTTTCATCTCCATATGCTTTTACAATAGAACCGTCGTGTCTCCTGATCACAGTCTGACTTGTTACGTATGTGTCGTCAGTGAATGACTCTGGTTTGAACTTTGGATATATGCCAAGTTTTGTTGGAGTGACAGGCATATAACTTCCAGTTGTGTCGGCGTAATCCTTTATCACTATCTTGTCACCCACTGCCAGTGCTTTTGATATGTTGATGCTGTCGTCTGTTGTGCTGAATGTGTAATCGGTATCCAGTGTCAATTGGACATCGTTGTGATAGACGTACACTGCCCGATTGCTGAGAGCGGTCATACTGTGCTGAGAATCTATTGCGTAATCTTTCTGTGATGTGCCTTGCACAGTGTAAGTCCTCGTGGACACGTTCTGTCCCCAACCCACCATGTCTTCATAATAGAATGGGAAACTACTATTCTTGCCTTGATTGATCGATTCAATAATTTCGTCAACCCTATCTCTGGCTATGCCCTCGTATGGGGTGCCAGTTGCCTTTGTTAGGAAAGCATTGTACCATTTTTCGTATTCAAGATTCACGTAATCTATCGCCGATACTATGTTGGCCTGTTGATCTATGAGGTTGAATATGGCAGGCACCAATGAACCCTGGTGCTGTATGATAGTACCACCTTTTAATCTTGTGTCTGGCTTGTCTCTCAGATTGGTATTTCCTGGGATCGCTCCTGTGAGATCTTGGTTCTTGTCAAAGATATCTACCAGGTGTTTAAGTACCTGGCCGTATGTGAAAGATCCTGTGGTCTGGTTCAAACTGTTTGTGGACAAGTTTTCAGGTACCTCATATATTCCTTTGTCTGCTATCTTGTCAGCGGCACTGTAACCCGCTATCCTGATCTGGTCGTTTACTTTCAATTCCTTGACAAAACGCACATACTTGTTGGTTGAACCGTTAACCAAAGTGTAGTCAGTAGTCAGTGTCTTTCTCACACCATTGACTTTGACCGAAATTTCTAAATCTGTCAATGATGCGGAGTTGGCATAGAAGTCAATAGGGAAAAGACGCTTTTCGGTCTCGTCCACTATGTGTGTCCTGATCACACGCTGTTTTATTTCGTTGATCCTCTTGATCCAAGCGGATTTGCTGTTGTGTGTGGTCCTGCCCGTGGTGTAGTGCAGGTGTCCTTCCGCAAGATTCTTGGTCACCGTCTTGCCAGCGTCCTGGTAAGTGAATGTTCCTGAGGTGTGGTCAGACTCGAAAACCATGTCTCCCACATTGTTGATCGTGTTGTACTTGACCTTTATGCCCAGCACAGTGTCTGTGACTGCCGTGTCCGAAGTGGCATAGGCGAAAACTTTCGCTCCTGCAAAAGTTGAATTAGGGTACGCTGTCGCGTCGTCATAACTTGTATGATTATTGTCATACATGTTGAACAACGGCTGTTGGTTTAACTTTGTTTTCGGTTGTGTGGACTTCCAATTGGTTGTTGTCTCGTCATAATAAAATGATTTACCTTTGTTGGAATTCCCGCCCTTGACGTAAACAGTGTCCTTGTCTAGAGCAGTACCATTTGTATCTTCATTCAAAGTAAGTGACAACACAGAAGAGTCGCCTGCGTCAACAAAGTTGGCCACATAAATTTTGCTTCGTACCAACGCATCAGTGTCTTTTGAAAAAATAATACGCATTCCGTCGGTTATTGCAACACCGTCAATGATGTACCCAAATTTACCCGACACATTTGAAAATGCGTCCGTGGTCGCTGTGTCAAAAAGGTCAACAGGATTCTTGGCCACTGTACCACTATTGTAAAGTGAAAGTCCTGAGTCAAATTCTATGATTGGTCTTTTTGCTCTGTCGGTCTCGTCCAGCACAGTGGTTGTGCCGTTAACTGTTGATGCTGTCTCGATCACTGACCTATGGAACCATCTGTTATATCTCGACCAAGCGTTCTGGTCGAGGCTGTCTCTCTTGATTGTGATGTAGTCCTTGTCTACCGGCACACCATTTGTGGCGTAACTCTCGGGCGTTGCAAGTTTGCTGACATCTGTCAGGGTAATAGCGTCACCAACACCTTCGACATAGAACTCTTTGTTCTTGTAATCCGATGTGACCTTGCTCGAAGGGAACTTTATCTTCATTCCGTTTGAAAGTGACAAGGTCCTCAACTTGTAATTCTTGGTGCCTATAATGTCATCTTGCACATTTATTGACGAAGTGGTCGCCACTGTACGGATGTGTAGTATTCCATACATGCCGTCATGGCTACCGCATTGGTAATATAAAGTGTCTGGTGCTCCGTCTGGTACGACAAAAGTCACTGTGCCTTTGTCAGCACCGTTGTTTGTGACTCCCGTTGAATACAGCACCGACGTAGAACCGTCTGCACCTATACCATCCTTGCTTGGTTCCGTCATTATGTAAAAAGGATGTCCCTGTGCGTCGACCACAAATTTATATGTGTTGCCACGCCACAGAGTCATGTCTGGATTTCTCTCATTCTCCAGGTGTGGAAAAGAGAACGCTCTGCCCGTAGAACCGTCGTCTGGCAATGCCTCTACCTTGTACTCTACCACTGCTCCTGTGCCCACGGAATCTATCTCGATAGCCGAAGGGCCGCCACTCAGCCAGTAGTACTCCCTATAATTGACCAACTTGTCGTAGTCAATCGCAGGATTCCAAGAATACACAACTTCCTTGTTTAGTCTATCATGATTGCCTACCTTGCCTCCAAAGTATTTGATTTGATTTATGTAGTCGTCATAGGTCCCTGTGAACTTGACTTGGTCCTCAGGGTTGATCGATGTGGTGTCCTTGTCAGTGTAGGTGATTGTTGGTTCCAACTGATACGCGAACCTGTCTCTGCTTGTTGCTGACACGTACCTGTCGTCGATCTGCCTTGTGTATGCGTCTTGTTTGCCTACGAAGCCATCCAATCTTTCTAGCGAACCTTTCTGCACCAACGGATCCAGGGTGCTTGACAGGAATCTCTGGTTCGTGTCTGTCCTGTAGAACGCAGGCAAGTGCTGAACAGTCCTACGAAGTTCTCTCGTGCCTTGTTTTACGACTTCTTGATTTGTTAATGAATTGGTTATCTTGTCAGCCATTAGTATCCTGCCCCACTACTGCCGGTGCTTGAACCCGAGCCTGATGTAGTGGAACCTGACACTGCTGAACCTGTAGTTGTGTTGGTTGTGGCGGTTGATGTGGATGTTACTACTGTGCCTGAAGCCTCCAATTGGTTGGCTCCCAAAGCACTTATGATAGAAACATCATCAACGGTGGCCCCACTGATGAAAATTTCGTCTGCCGCTGAGTTTATCTGGAACAGAGACCCAAAACTCTGTCCTGACTCGTTTGGTACTATCACAACTGTCAACAGGTCTGGCGCCAGTTCATTGTGTATGTAAGCGGCCAGTTCTGTGAAATAGAAAGTGTCACCGAAATCCCAGTTGTCCAATGCGAAGAACTCATTGATTGCGGCTATCACTCTGGTCTTGATCACTGCGTCTGTGACATTTGTGTTTTTGTTTTTTACAACCTTGAAAGTTGCCTGTAATTGTTCGTCGGCACTGGTGCCAAATAACAACTTGTATTTCACAGGATGGTATATGATCTGGTCTGAAAGCGATTTCAAAGGATTAAGCACTCCAGAGTAACTAATTCTCAATGCATCAGTTGTTGAAGGTGTTGGCTTAACTCCACCTTCTTGTAACCAGATTCTGAAAAGATTATCGTAAGTCCTCTCTAGCAAGTACAAGTCAATGATGTTTGATACACTAGGATCTATCCTAGTTTCCTGTCCAGCGTGGTGTTTGTACTGGAAGTCTATCGAACTCCTACCTATCCTAGCATAATAATCCGTGTTAGTTGAAAGCGTGTTTGTGGAACTACTGTATTTCTTGATTACATTCTCGGTATCTGCGTAGAAATAAAACAGTTGTCCGTCTGTGTACGTTGTCGTATTGAGGTTGATGTCTGACTCGTTCGCAGTGACAACAAAGTTTGAAGCCGCATATGGCTTGTATCTTTCTATGCTGTCATAACTGATGTACTTCTGGAAGAAGACAAACTTCGTTGCTACGCTGGTGTCCGGTTCCACGTAAATGTCAAACAGTTCGGGATTGTCCACTACACCGTCGTCGTCACTGTCATAGAATCCAACTTTTATCTTACGGTTGTCCTGGAAGCCGTCGGCCTCTGTGACCGTGTCAGTTACTGTCCATGTCAGAGGATAACCTATTGCATTTCCTGAGGAAACAATCGAATTGGTCTTGAGTATTTTCACTGTGTCTTTGACAGCCTGTCCTGTTGCGTAATCATATATTTTCTCTTCTGTGTCAAAATGAAACTTGTTCTGTGACTCTGATTCAAAAATGTAATCCATTTTACGATAGGTTACTGTGTACGTGTTTCCGTCGTTCGTGAACTTGAACCACCAACTTGCGTCTATATTAGTGCCTGATGTGTTTCCTGCGTTGTTAAGACTGAATACCGAACTAGTGCTGAGGTTGGTGGTAGTGATCACTTTCCAAGTCTCAGAATCAACATCATACCTTAGTCCAAAATCTTCGTATGCCTCTATCCTGTCAAGTAGATTGGTCTCCAGTGCGGTCGAGAATGACGTGGTGAAGTTTGGTATTACAGAATTCAGCACAGCACCATTAGGTATAATATCCGCCAGTGTTATAGGTCCCTTGCCTGTTGAAAGATTTCCCTGGCCACCGTTTGACCCATCGCCCACGACATCTGAAATTTTCGCCCACGCTCTATCTTCTGCGTTGTCGGTGCCTGACGTAACAAGAGATCCGTCAAGGAATTCTCTAGTGTCAGGAGATGTGAATTTGACTAACGCTCCTGGTTTGGCATATTTTAAGTTTGAAGTTGCAGAATCACCTGTGGCCAACGCTCCACCTGATGTGAAATACCCGGTGTTTGTGTTGGTTGATGTTGTGCTTGAGTTCCATGTTGCTGTCAATGAGGTCAGGCTCTTGAATTCATACTTGTCATAGTAGAACTGCCTCGCATATGCTTCCTTAAGTTTTGTTTCCACAGACGTGTCAAGCACGTTCTGTATCTGTGATCTATTTTTAAATGTAAATGTGAAAGTAGGCGTAGTCTCCTCCCTGTAGAGTATGCCGTCCTCTGCAAAAACGCTCACGTTCGAATAGGCACCTGTTGGATCTAATATTTCTTTGGCCCTGCTTATTCCTGATGCGGCCCTGTTTACTGATCTAACTTTGACTATTTCCTGAGACGCAGATAGAGGCACCACTTGGTAGTCCTCCGCCGTGATCATCCTGTTCTGTGAGTAGTAGACCTGTCCCGCTTTCGTCCTGATCGAGTCGTTGGATTCTGTGGCCGCGGCGTTATACACGCTGGCCTTGAGGCTCATAGTGATTGTCAGTGTCTGCTGTGAACCATTGGCGTCAAGATAGTCTACGTTGACTTGTATATTCTGCATGTCCCTAGGCTGTAAAGCGTACTTGTCATTGTCGCTGATCCTGTAGTAGGTCCTGAAAGATCCAAGTGGCAAGTTTGCAAACGTGCCATCACCAAACACAAGATCTATTGCATCATTGTTCTTTGTTATGACGTTAAAAATATTTCTTTCGTTTTTTGAAAGGGAGTTGTAGACTGCATTGTTTCCTGACAGCGAAGGGACCTTGGTCCAACTTTCCGCTATCTGTCCGAACTGGTCCAACTTGTAAAGCCATACGTCTGTGTCATTGATGTTGCTCACATCAATGCTTCTAACATAATTTGTAATAGCAGAGTCTACTGTGAAATCTGTGAATTGCATCGTGCCTTGTTTGAACAGTAAAAAGAATCCTGTGTTGTTAGATGAATCACCCGATCCGTCTGCCCTGTACACGTAGGTTAGACCTGTGCCTTCGACAGGTGCTGACTCATAAATTGATTCACTGCTGTTTATAGTGGATGGTACCACCTCGAACGATCTGCTAATGCCACCTACTGATTTTGAAAAGTTATACATCGGTAAACCATTCTGGTTCGATGCCAGTGTGTAGACCTCTGTGTCTATGCCGCCTATCTCGCCGGACTCTCTTGGACTACCGAACAACTGTCCTGACTGGTTGGCCGCATTGAGTATGGCAATGAACTGCTCTCTGTAATTGGAGTTCGCTGAGTCATTCCATATGATGGTAGAATTCGCTAGGTTTGTGCCCGATGAGTCATTCACATCTTGTGTGGTTGATACTGCATCAATCTTCAACAGACCTGTTGCAGGTTTGTTACGCTTGGCGTTGTAGTTGATCAGCCTGGCCAACCTTAGAACACTGTTTCTCCTCTCCGCCGTTTCCAGGAAGTTCTCCCTGGCGTTGAGGTCGACCCTGAATGATAGGGCCTGTGCTATGTAGGCTATCAGATCTATCAGTGCAACGTACTCAGAGCTCTCAACGAAATCATTGAAATCATCTGGATAGTTCTCTTGCAAATAGGCCACCATGGTCCTACGCAGTGTCTCGAAGTCGTAACTCTTGAAATCTGCCTGCTGGAAAGCCTGGTAGATCTTACGCCAATCCTCGGCTACTAGTAATCTGTTCTGTCTGTCTGTTGTGGCCATTGTATATACAACGGTATTTATATGTTAGGAAATGTGCGTATATTAAGATAGACGTAACAAGGAGTTCTCGTCAAAGTTGAATCTTAGTTTCTCTGTGATGTTAAGGGGAACAAATGTGATTGTGGCCTGTATGGCTATGCCTTTATCTGCTTCCGATACTAGGATTTCTTCCGTGGCTATACGTGGATCAGCGTTAAGATTTGCAGTCACGTCTTCTACTATTGCTTCTTTTAACTGTTCTGTGAAAGGTTCAAATATTGCATCGTATATGATTGTGCCGAACTCTGGGTTCTCAACACGTTCTCCCTTACGCACTGATAACCTGTTGATTAGATCCTGTTTTGCACACTCAAAATCATAAAGTTTGAAATTTTGTTGGTCGGCCCTAGAGGAAAACCCCTTGAAGGTCACTGACCTATTTGCCAAACCCGAACCGCTTTTGTTGTCTCCGTATGCCATTAATTTAACTTCCTAAATTCAACATCCACTTTGCTGTAATCTACAACATAGTATCCTGTGTCTGTCATTTCTCTTGCCCATGGAACTTCTTGTGCCATGACTCCCACATACCTTCCCGGTATTTTTTTGTATTTAAACGAATAAATGTTAATTCCTCGAGGAGATTTTCCCACGTATTGGATGTCCTCTTTCAGACGCACATCACTAAAACCTTTGAAGAAACTGCCTATTGCAGTTGCGGCTCTGGCCGCCGCTCCTTTGAACGCCGTTGCAACCTGTGTGATCCTGCCGGCCGCTGTGCCACGCAAAGACGGTGGCAGGTTGTTTGCTGAAGATCTTCCTAGAAGTGTGCCTCCTAGTTTGGATGCCACGCTGACAATTTTTCCTGCAACAACCTTGCTGGTTAGTAATTGTGATATGTCACCGGTTTTCAAGTTTTGCACCACGCTCTTAACATTGTAGATTTCGTTGTAACCTGCTGTGAATTTTTCTGACAGTTGCTTCATCTTGACCAAGTTCACATCTAGATTTTTCCCTCTCAGTGATGGTGGAATGTTATTCTCAGAACCAGAAAATAACGACGAGGCCTTGTCCTTGATTGCTTTAGTGTATTCATTTGTTTTTAGGATGTTCTTGCCTATGTCCTTGCCTTTGTTGATTGTATCGATTTTTACATTTTCCACAATCGAGTTCAAGTCGGTGCCTTTGACTTCAATCAATCCCTGTGACTCGAGATATTTCTTCTGGTCCGCAAAGAACTGTAGGTTCCTGATGTACTCGACATCACTCTCCCTATTCTGTTGGGCAAGGTATTCCAGTGTGCCTGGGGTCTTGCTGAGTTTTTTCCACTTCACAGGATCTTCCCATTGACTTACTGTCTCTATTATTGCCGACGGTGCCCTAGTGAAAGGTTCGTGTGTGACCAAATTTGGCACTGTGGTCTTTGTCTTCTTCGTGTTGGCCTCTAACACACTTCCTCTTCCCACAGTTAGATTGACATCATTCTGTGACTCGTCAGTGATTATTCCGGCCGCCTGTGGATTCAACCAAGTAGGTCCCCACGACGGACTTGCGCCAACTGAATTAAAGTGTACCTGAGAGCCTGCAAGATCTATTCTTCCCCCGGCGCCATGCAGTTGCGTGCCTGATGTGTATGAAGTAATACCGTCCCTGGCGAAACTCCTCACACTGCCTTTTTCAGAAGTGTTGAACACGCCTTTCTGTCCCATTGTGAGCATGTAACCTTCGGCATTGAGAGCCAGGTCTTGTTCGGCAGTAAACTTTATGCTGTGCTTGGCGTGGAAATTTATGTCACCACCCGAGTGCAGATCGAAGTTTCCGTCTGACCTAAGATTGAATCCATCCTGTGCGTAAATCATAACTTTCCCGTCACTGTTCATCTCTATCCAACTGTTGCCGGAGCCGTTGGCTATGTACACCACCCCGTGTGTGTCGTGCATCAGTAACTGGTGTCCTGACGCTGTCCTTATCCTTGTCAGTTGGTTGTTGCCATTTAGATCTCCGTCGTCCATCACAAAACTGTGTCCTGGATTCCTGTCTGGACGCACCTGGCTTCCGTTTATACCTATGTTCAATTTCCTAGAATCTGGACGCACCCTGCCCGGAGTGTTCAATCCAAAAACCTGGCTTGGAGATTCCCTCTTGGCCGAACTTGACGTTGTACCCCTGATGTCGTCCTGTATGAGACCCTGCTCTAAAAGTTGTTCTGCCAATACGTCATTGACAGGATAACGGAATTGGTTGGCTGATTCTATCGTGGAAGCATTGTCAATCATCCTACGGTTCTTCTCGCCCACTGGCAGAAAGTCCGTGCCGTAGTTGGTCTGTCCTGACCTTGCCCTCTCCCTGGCGTCAAGCCTGTCAGCGGCCTGCTCTGTGAATTTTGATGCGCCATAGCCCGGCACCTGTTGGTTCGTCAGTGGCTGTTGCACACAACCTATCCAGAACGCACTCTTCTTCTCGGTCTCGCCCTTGGCGAATATCACCAAAACCTCTGTGTCTATGTCGGGTGGTATTGCCCAGAATCCATAACTGTGTTGGGTGGCCTTGTAGTCATTGGGATCGGACTTGCTGGTGGCGTTGATGCTCTTGGCACCATAAAAGGGTGACAGATACTGGCACCACACTATGTTGTCAACCGTTGGATTGGCCGTGTTCGTGAGGGCGGGAATGTTCACTCCCAACCTACCCATTCTCAGCGGATCTGTCGTGGCCTTGACCACCCCCACGTATGGACCCGGATCGCTGTCTATGTACTTCTCGTTGATGTTCTTCTGGTTGTCAAAAGAATCTGTGAATCCACGTTGATCTATGTATGCCATTACCTACTGTCCTCTACTTCCCCTAGGATTGGATGATCCCGGGCCTGTCTTTTTAATTACCTCGTTGATCAGTTCACTTTTTTTAAATCTGCTGTTCTCGAAATTCTTGAAACGTTCCTTTAAACCTTTGGCTGTGTTGAAGCCATCTGTCTTTTTGTTATCAATGGAGAAATCCCTGTCGGCCGCCTTCTGTAGTATGGCCGGTGCTCCCTCGCCCTGTTGGTTGTTCATACGCACACAGGTCA